>Ga0307514_10001187_pt1 | contig 34989 bp, 34 predicted proteins | sample 16_EM_MG_FD_203088 | JGI IMG/M metagenome (GOLD analysis project Ga0307514, IMG submission 203088) | Populus trichocarpa ectomycorrhiza microbial communities from riparian zone in the Pacific Northwest, United States - 16_EM | ecosystem: Host-associated > Plants > Roots > Unclassified | place... | reverse complement strand
AAAAACCAACACCCTAGAGTTCATCAATATTTCCAACCAGATCACTCGTGTACAGATCATCCCCCCACTAATAAAAGAAATATTTGTAGATAGAACTCATCAGAGACACTGATCCTCCCTACAGTAGAATGCGAGAAACCACTGAAGCAACATTTCCAATCAATCAAAACAATCAACAGCATCAGGGCCTGATCTCGGAGTTACCTATCCTCCCCAATAGTAACAAAAAAAACACGAACTGGGACGAGGGAAGAAAAGAGTGGACACACACAGCTTCCATAACCTTCTCATGCAGCAATCACCATACTCTTCCTGGTTTGAGCAAACTCCCACTCTGCTCCATCAAACTGCAAGACCGGAACCTCAGCATTCGCATTAACTGACTTGTACTCACCATCGATATATTTTCCGCAGTTGAGCTTTGCTCTTGCCCGTATATGGGGTGGCGCCTGCATTATCCTAGTGCCTCTCGTTGAGACTCTGCCGTTTTGCACTCTTGCAGACCCCTGCTCCAGTATTGATGTGGCATGGATATACATGGGAGGGAAAGGCCTGCTAGTAGCCACAGGCTCACACGCCTGCTATTTGGTCTATACTGGGGATTAGAAGAGGGAGGGTGTGGTCTTCAGGGAGCTCATATTGCCAGGGGGGATATTGGGTATTAGGTTGATTTTGGTGGGGCGTGAGGGTAACCATGTTGTAGAGGGTAGTTATTTCTATAGATCTCAACTTAGCTGGAATGGACTCTCACCATTATGCTTGCATGGTAACACGGGATTGCCAAAAGGAGCTAGTATATTACTAGCGATCGAATGACCATGTTCGATCGGATCTAGGGTCCCAATGGTATTGGCTTTGTGTTCGGCACCCTCTGACTCCAATTATGACCTTCTATTGCTGCTGTGTAGGCTCTTTTCACTCGTATAGGTATAGTCAGTAGACTTGCTCTTATACATAGCCTGCTTGGTTGCGCTTCAGGGTAAATTTGTTGACTCATGATTAAGTATGCGCAGGTACCGTAGTTATGTCCACAGTGGTACATTGTCTAATGTAGTGTATAACATACTCCAAGAATGTAATTCATACGAATACCTGGGATTATTATTACTAATACTTGACCTAATGAATTATGCCCCACATTAATTGGAGCTTAATTATCTCAGAAAGTGACCGTGAGAAGAAGCCTATTGCAACAGAGCTGGAACACCACTGAACAGAACAGAGCCTACCTAGCAGCTATAGGAGGTTATAATTGGAAGCTGGAGGGAGTCGAACATGCCTACCAAATTACAGAAATATATAGTGCCCATGGGAGGGAGAGCCTATAGGAGGGACGTGACTAGAAATAATAGAGTGGATACATTCGGAGAGCGCAAAGCAAATCAGACCTTGACTAGTAATACCAGCGTCTGCAGGAGCGCCTAAAGCGAAGTAAGAGCATGTAAAAAGGGTGGCAGCAGTGGAGCGACTAGTTGGGAGATCCGAAGTGTTGTCTCAAAGGAGTTCTCAGTTAAGCGAATGGTTTATCGGGGCAACTGAACTAGATATATGGCTTGTGTGGTTGTTAACTCTGTTGTGGTTGCAACGCAACTAATAACCCATGTCTTCCAGAATTGGCCTTTGTCCATATGGCTCCCGTCCTTAGGCGGCTGAGACATCGAGACATCGGTAGAGCGGGTTGTTCCTGGTACTCAAGAAAGGTCTTTGGCTCTCATATTCCGATGATCTTATGGGTGGTGTAGACAGACGTTGCTAACCAGCCTCGTGTACACAGCTAAAAAGCCGTCGCGGTTGGTTACCCTTACTCTAGAGTACTGGCTATTAGACACTACTTTTGCAGCGGACCCTCTGCTTCATATTTTTTGCACTTAATAACAAATATCGGTGGCGGCTAGGCGCAGGTGCATCCTATTTTGTTAAGAAGGGCCGGTTCGAGACAATGACTTGCGAGAGTAGATTGAGAATCCTTTGGCTTCGCTTGGACAGGATTGTGTCGATATGCTGATTCCGTTTCAGGCCTAGCTCCCTACTGGCATTCTCAACGAGGGGAGCTATATGTCCTCGATAGTACGTCATTTGAGACTCTATGGTTCACCACTAATATACTTATATAATTCGTTTATCATTCAATAGTACCTCAAGTGCTCGGAATTTGTCCCAACTCGCTCCATGTTAACATCGCAGGCCTGGTTTGCTTTACAAACAGCTACCACCGCAGCGCACCTACTAAGTAGGTGCTTGGTATTGCAAACATGGGACGTTGGAAAATACTCGAATAGTTCTAGTGTATGTCATTCATCATTACATACAAACTCTAACCTTAAATCAAGTCTAGTGACAATGGAGCTTCAGAACTCGTGGTACCAGACTAAGCATTGCCACATTGGTGGTTCGTGCAACCAGACTCCTTGCTATAACGGACGGTTAAAATCCAGCGCTTTCTGTCCAGTATGTATGATAGGGATAGCAAGGGATCTGGTATAGAAATTGACAGGGGTTGAGCTTGGCATATGGTATAGTGGCCCCGAGCGGGGAAGCTCTGGATTTCCCTCTTGCAATTGCAATACCAGCGATACAAGCATCAATTATGCTGAGATGTGCTGGAAAATGCAGAGCACTGAGTGTGCTGGAAAAGCGTGAGATATATCGCAAGCGGCTGGAGCCAGAATATGCAAAAGAGAAGCATAGGGACTTTGGTAAGATTTCATTGATGATGAGGTAGGTAATTACATAGATCCGAGTCTTACTTAATTTTGCTGTATTAATAGTGATAATATAGGGAAGAGCACTATCACGATCGACACTGTCTGGTATACTTAAAGAGAGTGCCAAATGGTTGGAGCAAGAGTTACCTGATAGTAGCGGTTGAAAGAAAAAGCAGCGTTCAGAGCAGTTTCAATACTTGAACGTCATGTAGTGGAGTGGGTGGATAGAGTGAGCCTGAAGTGGGTCCCAATCAATGATTATGTACTTAAGATCACTACTGAAAGGCTGATGAGTGAGCTATCAGTGATCTCTCAAGAAGATTATGCAGATTTTGTTGTATCCAATGGATGGATCAATAATTTGAAGCAAGCGAAGCAAGGGAAGCAAGGCCGCAGTTGACGCATGTACCTAGAAGAATTAGCTTAGCTCCGTCCATTATAGCAAGGGAGAAATGTATGGGAACAGGGATATGAAAACCTTTACACTCTGTCCGGTACGGTATTGTATGGCCGCCCGGTATAGCGAGGGGTAATTTGCTGGTGTGAAATCTTGAAGCCTCTAGTCCGTCCGGTATAGCAAGGGATCCGGTATAGTGAGGTCCGTTATAGCAAGGGTGGACTATATGCCACATGGTGGTGGTGCAATTTCGGTAAGTCCTGGAGACTAGTCTGGTTGCGCAAGACCAGACTATCGATTGGCTACCCTCCTGTTCAGATCGTCGGTGTCAAGGCACGTGCCAACCAGACCGATTTGTGTAACATTCACCCGTTCAGTCATCCAGTACTGGTGGTACCGGTACACTACATGCCTAGTACCGTAGGGACTAGTGAACCAAGTGTTTCTGCTGAGCTTGACTGGTAGGTAGTATTGAAATAGATAGGCTATGTTTATAGGCAGCGTTTCTCTAATGAAGGAATACTTCAATAGTACGAAAATGAGGCCGGCAATATAGTAAGGGTAAATTTGAGGAGGTTTGTATCGTATGACATGCGAATACAAGAGTGATTGAGTTGATAGAATCGTTCTATCTAGCAAGTATGCCATATTCTAGATAGGATGAATGCGATTAATGGTTAGTTAACCAAAAAAAAAACTGAATTTGTACATGAGGAGATTTCTGCAAGTGGTGGTGATTAGGCTTTGATGTGATATTTCAACACAAATATATCTTGGCGTCCTAGGTACCAAGTCTACTTACGTGCTGACATAAGCAACACCGAGCTGCTGAGTATTCAAAGTTAAATTTGAACGATTTTAAGTGCTCTCATGCCCAGACCTTCCGCTTCTGGCATTTTGAACTAACTGGCTATATCACATGACCCTCAAAATTCGGAAAGATTCATCTTGATGAAGTGCCGGAATCTGTCTATGGACAGCCTTTCCAAAATCTCCTGTCGGCATGTTGCTGACTTTGGGATAACAGTGAGCTCAGGCTCAAGGTTCTCTCAGTCTAGCTGATCGTCATATCACACGTTACACTTTTGCTTGAATCTCTGATCTATCTTCATTGCGGTCTCTGTTGTTGACTTGCTGGTTAACCTCCGACTCCTTAACCTTGCTAAACACTGCCGGAGAAAGACCTGGAATTGCTCCCGTTGAGGGTATGCCTGATCGTGCTGAGTTCCATTCAAGTACTCAGCTATGATTTTTCGAAGGCTCACTCGTGGCATAATGGAGGTGATGTGTCCTTTATATAGATCTAGGTCCCTACGAAACCTGCTTGGCATCATGTGATGCGGCTGTACCTACCACCTCCGTTCCCATCAAAAGTTTAAAGCTTTTTAATGTGGACTTCACTTAAAACTTAGTCGTCCCCTTATGTTGGTGTACAGTATACCATCGGTGTCTGGGCAAACCTGATACTCAGTGATCACGTTTCCTCCTAGCCGTTATACTCTCCAGCAGCTGATCAGGTCCCGAAAAGAAACGCGCAAGGAACGGTTTAAACGCCATTCGAATTGAATAGGTCCCCTATCTCTAGCCTCGTTCCCAGGCGCTTTGTATATACCGCTTTGTATATACCCACATTAGTCAGTGCTAAGCAAATCACATGTAAATATTTTCAAAACAACGAATGTCTTGTGTACAACTTAGGTAAGCAGAGCAACGGCAACCCACGCCCTCAGAGTAGGTACCGGTAGGGAGGAGCGATGCTACCTATGTTGAAATATAACCTAGATCATATATATCTGGACGTTATGCGTTCTGTAATTCAGAAGCTATGGAAGCTGTGATGAGTTCGGAGGAGCTTCATCACCTATCTATATACATGATTTGAGTTCTTTGTTACGTCACTCAGGTATCATCACTCACATGCTGTGAGGTAAGTATATGTTGGAGTTAATAGAGTGGCGTAAGGCACATTCCAACAATCTAGACGTTTCAAAACAACGAATGTCTTGGCAAACATACATACAATTTAGGTAAGCAGTGCAACGGGTGTAGAAACAACCTACGCCCTGGGAACGAGGCTACCCTACTCCGTATATACCATCTGAACGGCCGGTGCTCGCCAGGCTAGATCCCGGACTCGTGTTTTGGGCGCTAGGCCCGCGCCAGCGCAGTCCTAATCTCCCCAAAACAAATTTCTGACAGAATTGCACGAGACTATCCCCAGAATGTATTTGGTATATAGATGCAGGCCCGAGACAGTTCTTGGCACAACGTTGTAGCCCCAGAGCTCCTCCAACCATACTTCTACATGCCTCAAATCACTAAATGCAACTACAGAAGGCAGCCGGACTTGGTATCGTTATGGTAGTCTCAGAGCTAGGTATACAGTGCGAACGAGTTAGAAGTACCCTTGGGCTATATATCAACCCAGGTACCATATGCCAGCCGGAATACAGGACGAGTGACGATAAAAAAAAATTCAACAGTCAGTTTAGTCTCGAGCTCAGAAGTAGTCTGGTTGGCTCAGAAGCCGTTTAAACATAAAAGAAAAACGATGGAAGGGTTCAAGACAATCCTATGTATTATACGTGCCCATCCAAGTCCAAGTTACTAATTGGCACCCTGATATAGCCTGTCCTAATCAACAATTCCCTGACCCACACACACTGGTAACTTCATAAGTTACATATAAAATCCCAATCCCCCACATCATATCTCAGGTGACACGTTGTGATTCTGCCTTAGTTAGCCCCCTCCCAACCACCCAAACCTACACACCCCGCGTGTGACAGGCATGCCAGTTGTCTCTCAATGCAAAATATCCCTCCAGAACTTGCATCTTAATTGCAGTATCTGGGATAGCCATGAAAGTGTGTCGCAGGGTCGTCAACATAGCATCACAGGCCGCACAAATTTTCACTTCTGGTGCCAGGGACCGATACATTGACGGGTTCTGCGCCAGGGGTGGGAGTGTAAGCGAGATCCCTTCGCCGATGGACGTGGCCTGGTTATCCTCGAGTTCATTTAGCCCTCCAAAAAGGACTGCTAATTCGTGATCTATAAATAGAATATTAGTTCCGCTCACTGAATACCTGTCTGGAGTCTCACTGTAAGACGTCGAGGCGTCGTCCATGATTAATGGCCGAGTACCCAACCCTAGAGAATCGTAATCTACCAATGGTGCAGAATTTTGAATATCTTCATTAACTCGTGGCCGTTTATACCGAGGTTCGCTCTGCACATTGATAGGATTGGCCACCGTAGCTCTCGGGGCCAGGGTTGGGAGTTGTCGTCCTACCCCGGGAGAGCGTGCAGCAGTTTTGTGGCTGCCATGTTCACCGCAAGCTGCCTTTCTTTTGCCCATTATCGGACAGTAGTCTCCTTGCTGCGAGGACTTTCTTGAAAGGTATATCCCGTAACTCTTTTTGGGTTCGATGGATGTAGAGATGGAAAGTAGTTCTTGGCTATGCGCAGAGGGATCTCTAGTCGTGATGTGGGAGGTTGTTATTGTGTCATGTAGTTGGGTATATTATCCTGTCTCTTATTAGTAACGATATCGCCTGGTTAAAGTTAACCAGTTTGTATCCCCATCTCTAAGAAAATGTTCAGATGAGGTCTTGACATACCTGGGTTCGAAGTTACTCCGGTCTCAAGGTTTGTTGTTCATGGTATGAAGCCAGGGTGATAGAATACAATTTATAACTTTCGACAATATGTTCTCTTTACTTGCTGGGCCAGTCTAGTTATGTCAGCTTAAACTAGGCATTCTGGTTGTGTGGTTTGAATCCTGACTAGTACAGGGGTCACGCAACAAACTGACCAATACGAATCCCCTACGGGACTACGGGGGGTCGTGCAACCAGACTACAATACGAATACAGACATCTGTCTCGGCACTTCGACAATCGAGCCAGGCAGTGCTGCGAGACTGCAGCGAGACTATGGTTGCACAGGAATGGGGTCATCTTTAATTGTCTTGGCGGCAGCGCAGGTATAGAGTCTAGGCACGAGAACAGGGGTCATCCAGGTACAAGTGCCCAATCAGTCAAGTTTGTTTGATTCAGGGTTGTCGCAGAAGTAACCAGACTAGTGGAATTTTGGGCACTTAGTTTTGTTGGAGAGTATTACCGCTAGGACAAAACGTGATCACCGCCGGGCTCATAACCTGTTGGAGAGTATAACCGCTAGGACAAAACGTGATCACTGGGTGCCAGGTTTGCCTAGACACCGATGGTATACTGTACACCAACAAGTTTAAGTACCAGCACTTAATTGTAGTGCCGGCACTGAGGTTTAGTACCGGCACTTGGTTTTAGTACCGGCACTTAGTTTTAGTACCAGTACTTAGTTTAGTACCTACCGGCAGTTGCTTCCCTATAAGATAGAACATATCCATGCCGTACACATTGCCTTTAAAAACCAACCCCCCTAGAGTTCAGCAATATTTCCAGCCAGATCACTCATGTACAAATCATCCCCCCACTAATAAAAGAAATATTTGTAGATACAACTCATCGGAGACACTGATCCTCCCTGCATTAGAATGCGAGAAACCACCGAAGCAACATTCCAATCGCATCAAAACAATCAACGGCATCGGGGCCTGATCTCGGAGTTACCGATCCCCCCCCATAGGAACAAAAAAAAACACGAACTGGGACGAGGGAAGAAAACAGTGGACACACGCAGTTTCCTCAACCATCTCATGCAGCAATCACCATACTCTTCCTGGTTTGAGCAAACTCCCACTCTGCTCCATCAAACTGCGGGACCGGAACCCCAGCATTAGCATTAACTGACTTGTACTCACCATCGATATATCTTCCGCGGTTGAGCTTTGCTCTTGCCCGTATATGGGGTGGTGCCTGCATTATCATACGGCTCAGCCACGGGATTGGTGCAGGCGTGATCTGCGACTCAACAGGAACTGCCGCAGATTCTTGAACAATCGCCATTGGGGCTGGGAAAGGTGCTGTCGGTGGAATGCAAACACGAGGCCTAGGTTTGACAGTTTGCTCTGAACCATCGTCCTCGGTGTGGTTGTCACTGTATGGTGTAACCGACTGGATTGATAACGTAGGACTTAGCGTGAGGTCGTTTGGGTTCTCACAGGTGACGGTGGGCTCGGCAGCTGTATGCCATTTTTTCTTTGTCCCGATAAACTCCTTCCTTTGCCTTTCGGCTAAGTACACAGCGCCATGTTCGAGAGTCGAAGCGGCGGGGGGTTCCCACACTGGTTTGTTGGATTGGTTTAGCTTCCGCGTGGCATGCAAGAGGCTGACCGGATCTTCTACAATGAGAGGGTTGTTGCTAGGTGAAGAATCGGTTGTGGTATATTGTGCCCAGCCTCCGCAGGCAGTTATTTCAAATTGCATATCGGGCGCTTTTTTGAGAGGGGCCGTACTGGGACCAACAACATCCACCTTCCCGAGGTTTCCGATGAAGTGTGTTTCGATAGAATTCGTTGATAGTGTGGAGGTGATTACACTGTCACGTTGCAGCCGTGCAGTGTCAGATGGTAGGACGAAATTTTGCGGCAATTTGGAACTGAGTGTGCCCTGTTCGACAGAAGTCGCAATATGTGTGCTCGTAGTAGTATCAGCCTTGTGGATTTGCGCCTTGGGGACAGTGGTACTCAAGTTAGCTGATGGAGTCGAAACATTTCTCTCCATGGGATCGCCAGGGATATTTCCTTCAGCTGATGGGAAGATTCCGGAAATATTTTCAAAGCCGGTAGGGTATTTGTCGGAAATATCACCATCAGGGGTTAATCCTTTGGAGAACAATCGGTGCGGGGATGCAGAAGGGATTGGGAAAGCTGTATTTTCTTGCTTAATCTCGGCGATATTGTTGGCAAGAACATTCCCAAATGCTTGGTTAATATGTGAGGCCTGATGCAATGTGTTTGGGGGTGGGGGAGATCTCCCACTCTGGCTGACGGTTGATTGTCTCAGCTCTTGTCCTTGATGTGTGTCCCAGGTAGGTTGCCTTTCAGACTTCTCAATGTCACCAGGAATTTTCCGCCTGGCATCTACCAGGTTCTGGTTGTTAACTTGTGAGGCCTGACCAAGGGTATTCTGGACTGACGGGGGAGACAGGCTGACAGGCGACCGTCTCGACTCTCGCCCTCGGTATGTAGCTCTAACCTCAGACCTCTCAATGCCTCTAACCATCCGCTGCCAAGCGTCTCCTGGGCTATGCTTCTGACTTGGCCCATCACCCACTAAGCCGGGACTGTCATCGCTATCCCTTCTTGCCGTCTCAGCGGAGGGTTTCGGAAGCCATTGATCCGCACTTAAAAATACCGAGTCAGTATAACAGCGTAATAATTATTAGCGTGGGAATGGTACTTTTCTGGTGTCCCAATTAATGTGGCGATATCACCCGCTGCAACGGCTTCCCGATTTGCCCTGGCTGTGGCAGAGTATCTTGCTCCAATATCAATTGCCTTCGCAATCTGCTCGGTGAAGGGAACATCTAGTGCCAAAATCGCTTTGGCCACTTGCTTGGTTCCAATATTTGTCTTTGTCTCGGGGACAATGAAGGAGCAAGTTTCTTTATACATAGTCCTCACAGGGCGCCCATCCGTTGAGGGGGAGTTCTGACTAAAGAAACCACGAGGGTAGACCGCAGTTGCAGTGGGTGAAAAGATAGTATGTGTGACATCTCTGTGGGGTCGCTCTCGAGAGGATATAGCGGGAGGCGTGGGCCCAAATTGATCAACGGGGCCTGGGACTTTGTCCAGCAAGGTAAACCCTTGCCCGTTCAGAGTAAGTGGTGATATTGGTCGCGAATGCGACCTCGGGGTGGTGCTATTTGACACCATGATAGATGGGGAAGCATTGCTACTTGCCAGCGGTATCTCAGCTGGTTTAGGTCGCTCTGCGAGGGTCGCCTTCTGCGTGAACTTATGCCGTAAGTGGGGTGGGATCTTGGTGATATCGATGTCGGATCTCTCTTCTTTTTGGGGTCTGGAGCTGGAGGTATTTGACTCGGTGACAGAGGCAGGGGAGATAGGGGCACCTGCCGTTGGGGCCTCCATATGCCCAAGTTTGCCTGATGCGGGTGCCTTTGGGGTTTGTTTATCCCTCAACTGTGGGGGTTTATAAATGGGCAAGGTGGGCAATTTCCTGCTCAAGGCGGGTGCAGATGCTGGATGTGCCCCGGCAACAGAGGCATGTGGCTCCATAACAGGGGAAGGGGTATCAGATGTGTGAGTGGATCCACTTTGTGGCGATGTAGCCCAATACCCCGGTAGTGATTCCATTGCTTTCTGTTTGTGCAAGATCTTCAAGTGAGGAGGCAATTTCTTGAACTCTTCAGATGTGAGAAATGTTTGCTCCTTGGCGATGGGTGCTGGTAGTGTAATGATAGCAGGCAAAGCACTGGGCAAGGTATCAGGCCTGAGAGTAGGTTTACTTGCTGGTGGAACTGCCCTGTTAGGTCTCAAGTTCTGCGAGTGTGGGGCAGTTGATTGTCGAGGATGGCAAGGCAAGCTGTGCAACTTGGTGGTGGTGGTATCCATTCCGCTGACTGAACTTGCGGCATTGCTGGATTCAATAGTAAGTGCAATCTGAGAATGGTTTGCCTTGGTTTGGTGTTGAAAAGCCCTAGTAATGGTCCCAGTGGGAGCCGATGGCATGGCAGGGTCTCCAGTGATTTCGCTCTTCGCAACGGGCTGTTGTCGGGGGGCTGGAGTGGCGGGCTCAACTGCTGTTGCTGGCTCTACCGTTACACACATAGTCGGAGTTTCACTGTGAACAGCAGGCTTTGGTTCGGCTGGATCTTGTTCCAACGCTACCGAGACAGCCTCAACTTTCATCCCGCTTGCGCCACTGTTATTTATATTGATCTTAGCAAAGCCTTCTATGGTGCATAGGGAGGTTCAGGGCTAGGAGCACAAACACTGGCTGTTGGGGTGCCTGGGACATAGGAAATGGCCCCTCACTCAGTAAACCATGCTTCTGCAGGGCGTTGATGACCACATCCATGTCAGCACGCATACGGAGGAGGAATTGGATTAGTTGAGGTGAATCCATGTTTTCTAAGATTATGGTAGACATTTTGGAGATTCGATTCGTGGACGTGAAGGAGTGTGTTTGTTTGTTTGCTGTCTGGCCAAGGGACCGGGGATCGTAGAGAAGTGAGAGAACTAGTGATTCAGGTCTATGGAGTGGGTGATCAGACGAGAAATTTGGAGAGTTGGGGGGGGCGATCGAGTCGAGTTGGCTCAGTTTGGGTTTGGTTTGGTTGGTATGTGGACATGCTGGGGAGTTTCCTGTGGCCACCCGGTATCTGGTATGTGCCAAGCCTCCGCCAGTGCCTCATTCAAGTCCCAACTGTGTATACAGCAGCTATGTAGCTAGGCTAATGCTAGTTGGTGCTATTTGGCTCGATGAAGTAAGGCAATCAGTTGGACAAGTCCGGCACGGGATAAGAATGACAATCATATCGTGTTTGCAGCCTGTGGGTTGCGTAAATGTTCGTCTGGTTGGCACAAGCCGCTCGTAGTCTGAGACACGGCCTCATTGGTAGATCATTGGTAGATACATGGCTCCTCCATAGGCCCCTCCGAATGTACGACGGAGTTCATTCCGTTCTGTGCTGGCTTCCTCCTGCGGTGGTGCTATCTCCCGCGTGAGCACTCCTACGCGAGCTGTGTTACATAAGCTCGTGGTAGGGGCAGTCGAACAGCCCCCCATGCTGCCCCATGCTGCCCTGGGCCCTGGGCTATGGGCGTACTAGCGTACATTATTCGATTTCACTAGGTAGGCTTGGGAGGCAGGGCGTTTATGCAGCTTGTTGTTCCGTGAGTAAACCCAGACCTTCAAAGGGCAGGGAGCGGGGTCGTTTAGGCTATAGACTCCAAAAAAACAACGTATCTGACTGATCTAGGGCCTGCGCACTTCCAGAATGCATGCATTTAGATTAGTGATGCCTTGAAAGAAAAAGAAATGCAACCATTTAGTTATATTAGAGTAATATAAGGATTGAATTGCAAGCTCTAGAAGAGCACAATCCAAGTGCAATCCTGGAACGGGTTGAGAATATAGGTAAGCTGGTAAGAGATGGCGGTTAGAGATTGGAGGATGTATGGACCAAAAGCTGACATGATGGAAAATGGGCTTGTGGAGCTCAAGGGCTTTTTTGGAGTCTATACCGTACGCCTATGGAGCCTAAGGCTATGAGTGACTCCATTCTCTCTCCTTTAAACGTTTGGTACACACAGAGCAACCAACTGCGTAAATGCCCTGTCTCCGGAGCCTAGGGAACACAAAGAAGACCCAGAGAGGATATCACGACTTCCACCGCCATGTCCCTTCTCGGACCTGCACTTCATACATGGAATCTTCCTCCGTCTCGCCCTTTCCGGTCCTCCCCAAAGGCGGGGAAATTTGTGAACTCCCCCCCCTGCTCAGTGCCGGTCGAGGTTGTAGAAGAATTTTTTCACAAGATCAACCACATATTCCCTGTTCGTCTTCGACCTTCTTCATCCATCTTCCCTTCGCATCCGCGTCCTCCCACCTGCCTCACCTCCGTCCCATATGCTCCCCAAGCGTTAAGGCTAAACCTGCGTGCTTGCCTGTTTCCGCATATCTTCCGCATCTCCTCCCTTTGGGTCAACTGAACAATTCAGTTCGCCATGTTTGTAGACTTTCTTCGCCAGTTCTACAGTGGACGTAGTTGACTCGAGGCTTGCGGTTCCACCTCACTACTCTCGTAGGGCTCAAGGTACTAGTATGTTGTATATGATATCTAATATATCTGCGACCCAGCCGAGTACTATATGGCAGATTAGTAGCTTTGTGTGGTGTATATAAATATAGTAGAAAACGAAGCTAACCCACATGTGCACATATGCTATTAGTACTTGGTAGGCACATAGCACATCGTCAAGGATTGACTTCTGATACAGTTGTCCAACAAAAGGGTCCAGTGGTCTAATTGGTAAGAGGCCTACTAGATAAGACTATATGCCAGCTGGCACTAGGGGATGAGGTAGGTGATCTGGGTTCGAACCCCAGCTGGGCCAATTTCTTTTTGCTCACGCAAGTCCTTCATTTTTTTGATCTTTCAGGACAGTACCTTTCTGGTTGTTGGCACGAGCCCCTCTCAGGCGTCAACTGAGGTACCTTACTTAGACTAATTTGCCTTACTACGGATAGCGTCATGATGGGGGGGGGGGGTTCAATTTGCCTGTTCTCGTGCTAGCCTCATACCCAGTCGTTAATTAGTCAGCACACAAGTTACAGAAGAAGCTCGATTAATGAGCGAAGGGTCGATTAGATGCTGGGCATGAGGTCACCCAGAAGTGTATTCGTGAATTTGGTTTGCCCGTGCATGGTGGGTGGATGCGAAGCGACATACATAGTTACTGGTTGTTACATACTTATGTACATCACATCTTAGTCAGTCTCTTTTATTCGATTTTTTGTAGTGAGGGTCCTTGCATGGCGCACGTAAACCCACCAGCGCCATTTTGACCGTTTGTTTACCCGCACCGAGAGTAGAGGGTTTTGCGCCTGCACGAGTTTTTAGCCGGTATCGGTTTTCCTTTTTAGTCGGTATCTGATCTTGTACATAGATACAGGACAGGGAACGGCTCAGTGGTTGGAGAATCCCGCCGGGTTTTCACGGTCCCTCGTCATAGGCTAGATAGCTTGAATACGAGACTGATTTTCCCCCCAAAAATAAAAAAAAAAACTGAAACACCACGACCATGAGGAACCGAGTCCTAAAAGTGTCTTTGAGCCAAAGAAAACGTGAATTGAGGAGTGATGGATAGATGAAGGCAAGAACTGTCAGATAACGGGCAAACACCAAAAGACCCAGAAGCCAAAGTGCTGTTAGTTACCCTGACATCCCGGATACGGTATACACTTCCCTTTTTGGATGTGTTCTTCTTTTTTTGGGATAGCTGTCTTGGCACAGTATTACATGTGCGTATGCAGGCATAGGCCTTGGCATATGCAAACAACATGCATCATATGCAACTCGGGTATTCACAGCATCACAGCACACTGACATATGCAGTGGCTCATAATGCATGCCAAGGCCCTACATTCTTGCTTCCTAGGCCAATTGTATGCAGCGCATATACCATGTGATCCCTACATACCTACGCATATGTTGCCAAACCTGCAATTCCCAAATCAAAGTCATTTACATATTCATGGTTGTCTGATATTTTCTTTTACAGGACCCATTGTGTTATCTGCTTCTGAGTCACTTTGGTATACGAGCTTACCCATTATATCATGTATATATACCCACCCCCTTGGTGGTGGTTTGTATATATAGACCCGTGCCGTTGCCGTCTCATAGGCGTATAGATTTCAAAAAGAAAAATTATATAGCCAGCCTGATTACCTCCGATAATTCAATGAAGCACGAGATTCCCTATCGACCCCTGTGTGATAATATCACATCCTCCTGGCACTCGTAGATATTATTTCCCTGTCGTTTTACTACTTCTGCACATCTCCTCTTGTAATCTGGGCACCTCACATGCAAGTTGTGGCATAGTTGGCAGACGTGGGGTCCATCCAGACAGGATCTGGCATGGGTACGTAGGCTGGACCTCAACGATAGGAAACGACTAGGTGGAGTGGATATTGCAATACAAACCAAGAACCAACATGCATGCCCTACCCAACCCCCCTCACGTACCAATAGGTGACATCTAGTTCACTATAAGATGGGTATTCTAAAAGGGTCAGCAAAAAGAAGTTTCTTGGTAATTGGGCACACAAGATCAACACTCCAAAGTAGCTACACATAACTTTGTATTGCATCCCACTGCTCCTAAGTAGCTGACCAACAACGCAAACCCCATGTTTCCCGGAGCATCAGCGATGCATACTGGGTGATTCCGCTACTCGCAGCAAATACCCTATGAATCAATAGCCCTTCCTTTTCCTTTATCATCCGGGGTAAACCCTGGCAACTGCGGTAGCAGTCTCATGTCTGCGGAGTCATCAATCCGCCTTTTCTTGTGCTCACGCATCTCGATGAGCGCGAATTCTGCTTGCCCGTTCTCTGTCAAGAAGAGGTGCCCCCCTACAGCCCGCCCATGACCATCCTGAACCGCACAAGGGCTTTCGTTTCGCCCTGTCCATCGTGGAGACTGGAGGTTTAGCTCAGGCCCTTTCGGTTCGCTAATCGCCTGTGGGTGACCGCAAACTGAACTATTGGCAACAGTGTGGTGAAAGGCATTGAACTTTGCAATCAACTGTTGCATTCTAGCCTCCTCCTCATCCCCCCCCTTACGAGAATTTGGGTTTGCCTTTGGATTATTGTCCGCGCGAGCCCACAGCTCGGCGCTTTGCCCGCTGCGCTCCTTGTTTAACGCCTGGTTCTGTTCTTGAAAATAATTTGCCCGAGTCCTTTGCTCCTCAACCTCCTCTCTAAGCTCCTTGATGTCGTTTTCTAATTCTTCTATAGCGTGGGCGCATTCATCTTCTAGAGCACTTAGGTCAGACTGACAGTGCTCCAGTTGCAACTGCAACCCTTGCTGGAACTGCAGTTGAGCCCTATTTCTGCGCTCGTAATAGAGGCATTTGGCTTTCAGGAGGTGGAAGTTTTTATGTGCGGGGTTACAACAGGTGTCTGTGCAGATGTTAGCATAACTCCTCAGAGGGAGGGGCGGGGTTGATTGGTCCCTTCAGCGGTGGGCGCCCGTGGTGTTTCGGGCCCTGGGGCGGTATTTTCGCCCACGGTACCTTTCCCTAGGACATCCAAGGAGATTCTGGCATCACTCCTGGGGCTGCTTTGTTCTTCGTGGTGTAGTGCTGGGGGCACAGGTAGAGGGTGGAGTCCGGAATACTCCAAGGCTAGCAATGCCGGAGGTGGCGGGAGATACCTGGGATGGCCCGCACCCTGAGCGGCTGCCAACGGTTGTGGTAGGGGTGTAGGTTTGATTGCTGGCAGGAGTGACTGGGGCCTAGACCAGGGGTCGGGCAAGTGTTGTATTCCTGGGAGTACCGGAAGAGGATTGGCATGGCCCCAACTCTGCGCTCCTTGGGAGCAGTCTGCTTCCTCCATCATGCCCTGGTTGGTTGAGTACGTGATGCTAGGTGCCAACCGACTGCTTGGAAATCGCAAGAAAATGCAAGGAAATATTCCTGGGGACAAGCTTTATTTCGTGGTGGTTAGGAAGCCCGATGGGGATCGGTCCATATGTATACCAAACAGTGTCATTTCCCTGAGGCGACTCTCTCCTGCCACAAGAAGTTAGCCTGCAATTTCACCAAGTCTATATCCTCAGACGGATTAAGCGAGCATGCTAAATTCAATAACTACGTAAATAAGTTTTCTCAAACCCAAACTTTATATCAAGGTGGAGGCAATTGACGGTTGATGAATGCAGTAGAACCTGGCCAATAAGAAAGTACTTACTCGTGATTAAGAAAGTACTCGAGTATAAGAAACCAGGGCTTGCACCTTACCCAGTAAATTTTGGAGGGCCTCCCTTTTACTATTGGTTAGGAAACGTTTCTTATAGGCGAGATTCTATGGTATCCCTCACTTCTCTTTTTCGTTATTGCGACTAGAGCATGAATAACTGTCTGAAGTGACCGGGACGTGAGATAGAGAAGTGTGGACCTGAGTACTTCCAAGCCCAGGTTTAATCTCGGGGGCGGGGGTAACAAACCACGAGAGTTGTGTTAGGCACAGCGGGGTAGGTGTATGTACTAAAGTGAAGAATTGTATGCTGGGGCATGGCATAGGGAGTCGAGTGTGTAGATGGTAGTACGAATGAGACGGTGTGAAGGCTTGCTTGTTATTTCTATCTAACAGGGGGAAATACACAGCTATATATATACGAGAATAACGGACTACTAACTCGTGAGACAACTCGAAATAGAAGTACATTAGCCCAGGTGTCTCAGACAGTAATGTTGGAGTCAGGGAAGGTATTGGGGCAACGATATGCATGTAATTAAACATAATGGCGATGAAACAATACACAGAAATAGAAACACAACAGGTAAACGTGGATGTGGTGGATGAGGTTGTACACACGGCCACTATTACTGAGTTTTGGTGCATCCAATGACGAACATAGCGTGCTTGCGTACTGCTCCTGGTGGTAGAATTATATTAATATCCTTTTAACTCACTAAAACATGCCATGTTATGGTCGGGAAAGGTAGTAACTATATCTGACAAATTGCCTCCATTACATACTTGATTGGAGGGGTGTAGGGGACAGGTACTATGATAGGTTAACGGTAACTCTGCATAGATTTTGGGCCCATCTAGGGGACCTGGCCTGTGGCTTTTCGGAGTCCCAACATCCATTTCCAGTTCACCGCCTTTATCTTTGCCTCCATCTCTCGACTCCCTCTCTCTTTGCAACTCTTTCTCCCTCAGTCTCTCCTCCCTGTCCCCCAACGACTCCCTAACCACACAGCCACTCCTCATGCCCCATAGATTATTTTTTTTAAGGAGACATTAACCGTATTGGGCCTATCTAGGCTATGACGATGGGCTGCGGCCTTGTGGTCGCGCAGATGCCTCTCTCCCCTCCCAGGCCAGTCTCTGTCCTCCCCATATCTGCAATACAAAAATGAGACGGAACGAATCAAGCCACTGGCTCGCATCATTCCCCATCCTCGTGTGCCTGTTCCCAACATCTGCCTATCCCATCTCCTATCCATGGACATGCCCTATAGCCTTGCTGTCTCCCCGACCAGGTCCTCATTAACTCTTTTATAATGCCCCACTTGGTCCTCCAATTCCTCAACCTTCTTTCTGAATTCTACATTTAACACAGCCTCCTCAGCGTAGCTATAGTTGGCGGTTTGTAAAACCTTCACTTGCTCTTTCGTTTAGGCATTTGCCATTGTAAGAAGTTCAATGGCCTCTTTGAGGTTTCTGAGCTCTTTGGTGAGGCGGCTCTGTTGAAATTGTTTTGCTACCTCGGCGTGGGGGGCTTTGAGGCATTGGGCCTCGTCTGTGACGGTGGCGCTTGGGAGGAACTGGTCTAGGTCGAGATCGAGGTCTAGTATGCGGTTACGTATGTATAGCTGCTTTGGGAGGTGGTTTACCATTTTGGATTTGGGTATCGACAGACATAATTTCTCCAGTCCGCCCCAATAGCTTGGAGATCCGAGGGATGAATATCAGCGGGGATAGTTTTCGTTTTCGGGGATTGGCGGGGCCGTTGACGGGCACGGTTGGGAATGACAGGTGAAAGTACCTACTTTGCAGTAGGTAATGCAAGGTAAGTAGTTGTAAGTAATGGGAAGTGGCGTGTTGAACTCGGTTGCCTAGATACCTAGCGCGCAGTGCACAGGGCCCAGTAGCTGGGAGTTCGGTGTGGTGTTGCTACACCGATGCGAACTAGGCCGTGCCCAATGCATTGGTTTGCACGGTAACTTACAAGGCTACCTACCTGTCTGAGGGTCTGGTGCCGAGACTACCTACCTGGTACATACGGTACGTCGCTACTAGGCTACACATGTACGTATGTATTAATAAGATTTATGTTGGCCTGGGCGCAAGAACAAGGGACACTGCCTCTCGTAGACTTGGCTGCACGAGGACATCAGTAGAGTTTCATCAGTAGAGTTACCTCCACCCACCACCAAAGCTGACTCACTATTGGTATACTCACACCACTCGCAGGGGGTCTGGACTTGCGCCAAGCCCGTCTTTAAAGTTGGAGAATCTAGGATAATAGCTAAACAAACCGCCAGCACTGTTCTGCATCATGCCGGCAAAATCTGAAGCACGTACGAGTTTCAACTACACGCTTTTGAGGCTAGGAAAGCAGTGCATCGCTGACCATTGCGGATCCAGCTTCCAGGGGCCTAGCTGGGGATAAGAGACAGGTGACAGCTAGCGCGACAGGAGGGCATGCCCACCCTCGCAACCACCAACAAGTGCCATCACAGAGGCAGGTTGCGGCTAATGATCCCGGGGGAGAGCTGGCAAAAGGTACGCCACATGCATTGGTATGTTCTGGATGGCTGCTAACGTCAAGATGAATAGCATTAAAATGTTTATTTGTCGAAAAGGAGGAGGACATGGAGCTCCGGATGCTTGAAGTCCTGTTACAGGATTGGGAGAGGGACAAATCCACTTGAGGTGCCTTCTGTAGGGGCTATTCAATTCGCCCGGTAGTGGTTCTCATCCTCACCTTTCTTGCACCTATATTCTTCTATATGAGCTGTACATGCACAAATAAAAAGTAAAGAGGGTTGGTCTCTCAAGCAAGAGCCGCGTATGGCAGACGATTGTCGAAGGTAGAACGGAAACCAGCGCTTGGATTTCCCTCCGTAGATGGCCTGGTGCATCCCAAGGATTCCAATTCACAAAAATGGACGTGGTTCAGCCTCTTGTGTGGCCTGTGTGTTCACCGATGGACTGCAGTCCAAACAGTGATACCGAACGTCAGTGAGGTGGAATGAAAACGCCGTGCAAGCTGCAGCTCAAGGTCCTGAAGACAGGTAAGGTAAGTGATAACCTTCTAGCTGTTGTGAAAATAATTTAACGAGCATGTACAGATGCCACGGTTAACTAAAAGAAGAGAGCTTACCGGGCAGCCACAGTCACCAGTCCAGCAGCTCGAGGCGGGGGGGTTTGCAGGGAGGAATCAACACACTGGGAAGGGGGATGAGGTGGAGGAATTTGACCAAGAGTTCGTTATGGAAGAGAATGCGTTTGCGCACCTATTGAAAGCTACTGTGATGGAAAACTCTGTACAGTATCTCCAAACTACCTAGCGAGATGAATGAAAGACACTGGACTTGTACATGACAGCTACTGGTACTGCACTAACTACCTAGTACTACCGGAAATCCTCCGAAGCCTCGCCTAAACCTGCACACTTACTAGTTCATCCAGGAGTGGTAGGGGCAATACAGTGCCCTTTGAAATAAGAAAAGCAGCTCCTGCTGGAGGGAAAAGGCAGAGGGATTATGGTTTCCGAATTCCTAACTCTATGTTGTCGACTTGCTGTTCCAGAACACATATCAATAGATGGATTGGCCCGACGACAAGCAATAGAATATTTGGAATATGGTCAGGACAACTATTTGTCTGGTGAAAAAATGGTTCAACACACTCTAGATATGGCAATACGCATCTTTGAATGAGCATATCCAGGAAAACAAGCCGTGTTTCTTTTGGTAATGCTTCTAATCACAATGCCTAGTTATGCGCCAGATGCTTTGCTTGCCAGAAATATGAACTTAGGACCTAGGTAGGATGGTGCCCTGATGGGCATAGAGCGGTGGCAGAAGGGAACTACTGGATGTGTCGGACCTGCGGAGCAGTCGGAGAAATGCCTCTAAATACACCTAGAGCACCAGCGCCAGCATCATCCGTTGCTGAGGAGGGCCTTCCACGCACCCGAGCACTGGTAATGGGTGAAGCCCACTTAAGTATAAACCGGGAACTATGCCAAGGTGGATTGGAGGGGGACAACGAAGTTGTGAAAATTCTGGGATAAGGTGGTTGTTGAGGGGGGACTGACGGGGACGGATTATATCCTCCCTGGTAATCTATATGGGGGGTTTGGTGGAAGTCAAGAAGTTGCGGATGGGCAGGAGGCTGTTCCGTACCACAGCCTATGGTTGGAATCGTTGATACGGAGTACTGGGGAGAGGAATTTTATATCTGATGTCACATATGTGAGGATGTCGGATTGCAGTTCAACTATTGCGATTCTTTTATCTCCACCTCCTCCAGTTTAGTCGTTTGTCGAGGATGGAGTTGTTTGTAGTCCTACTGGTTTGAGGGTGTTGGATTTCGGTTGTTTGCGCCATTGAGTCATTTGTCCACCTGCACCGAGGATGGAGTTGGTTTTTAGTCTTCTGTTTACGTGCACTGAGAATGGAGGGTTTGGCAACCGCACGAGTTTCTAGTCGGTATTGTTTCCTTTTAATTTTCTAGCGAGGTATCTGGTCTTGTACGTAGATACAGGGCAGGGGTCCTGTTTTCGCAGCATAGCTCGTCACCTCGTTCTTCGTACCAAACGGCGGCTCTGTAAAAGTGCGTCCGTCGCGTCACTTGCTCTTTATGCGGATGGTGAAGACAGGAAATAGAATGATATTCGATGATAGGAAAACATTCAACTACAGGAAATCCTCAGCGCCTTTATACGTCCTTTCCCACACTTCTATCTTCCCAGAAAACATCCTTCGAATCCCTTGTATCCTCTGTATCCCATGTATCCTCCGTATCCCATGTATCCTCCGTAACCCCTGTCACATGATTATCCATTTCAACACACTCTTTTTTTTTTTTTTTAAGTAATCATTAATCGCATTTAGCCTATGTCGATTATGTCGATGGACTGCAGCTCCCAGGTTGCCCCAGGTGGCCTCTCTTCCTCCACACGGGCCAGTCCCTGCCCCTAAAACCCCCCCAAGAAGAGAAGAAAATTACTACAAACTGGCGCAGAACAAAAACTACCGACACTCCCCAAAACACCCCCCCAAGAAGTGAAGGCAATCGCGCAGATGCCAAACATCCCCAGAACAAAACGAAGTCGTGCAGGTTCCTCCCCGCTAACCAATTCGCGTACCCTCGCTCAAGACAGCGTAGATAGATGCAAAACGTTGCGCTGGTGACCATCCCATCCCTCACCTAAAAACCGCGCCAGTGATACACATCCCCAGAACCGCGCGGGTAAATCAAGACAACACCCCGAGACCAGTGCAGGTAAACGCAAACACAAACATTGACCACCCCAACTACAAGATCTCGCTGGTACCTGAAACTCCAGTGGAATCAAACTATTCAACCAGCTGCTCGCTGACACGATCCACGATCTCAGTCATAACTTGTGGTCCGGAACAGCCTCCTACCCATCCTCAAACCTGTAACTTCCACTGGGTCCCTCATGTAAATCACCAGGGAGGACGCCCCCTGTCCCCGCCTGCCCTCCTTCAGCAACCACCTTATCCTTACTATCCTCACCCCTTTGTTATCCTCTTCAATCCACCTTCGCATGGTACCTGGCTTAAACTTCTGTGGTGCCGCATGCAGAACTAATGCTCGTGTGGTTGGTGGGTTCTCCAGGTACCTTGGGCGTGAATATTCTCCGCCGGTCCTCTTTTCTCCCCGCGGCGCCTGTCGATTCGACTTCTTCGTCGGTGGTCGAGCACCCTTCGATGCTCTAATAATCTTCGTTGGGGTTGCTGGGTGGCCTTTCCTCTGTGTCGGCGACGTTGCCTGAATGGCGGCTTCCGCGTACGTGCGGGTCGGGGTTTCCGGTGTGGTCTGACTGGCGACTTCCGCGTATGTGCGTGTCGGGGTTTGTGGTGGTGACTCGGTGGACTGACGTCCCTCCCCCACTCTTTCTTGCTTGCCTCTCTTGACCGCCAATTGTATCTCCGCCTCCACGAACTCCCTCATTCTCCCCTCATGTCTCATCGCAGCCTCCGCTACCCCGTCTCCCATTATGATGGTCTCATATCCCGTGTATATGTTCAACCCACTCATCAGAGCCTTGCGGGGCACTTGTACTGTGACAGAGGGTAAAGAAAAAAACACTAGGGGGCCTTAAATAACCCCATTGCTGACACCTCTGCAGGGTGAATGCAGTATTGTGAAGGAGTCAGGCACGTGTGTCTCGGTGTCACTGGGCGGTAGGTGGTAAGTACCGTCGAGAAAGCTGTCAGCATATCCACCCAACTTCGGTATGACACCACCAGCCCGAGACGACCAATGCCGATGTTGAAAATGTACCCAGTTGCGATTAACTTTTTGTGACTGCTGTCTTGCCCTGCTGAGCATTCCCCATCCCACTTTCTTCCTCTCCCTCACACAAACAAAACCTGTCAATAACGCTCACACATCGAAGCCCAACACGAGCAACACGAGCAACACAAATAACCTTGCTCTCCGGTAGGGGAGAGAGGCACCTGGCAACAAGAGGCTGCAGTCCATCGTCATAGTCTAGATAGGCTCAATACGGTTAATGAATCCCCCCCCCAAAAAAGAATAACCTTGCTCTCGTCTATGGCAAATGCTCATCACTCCACACCCCTTGAAGATGGATACCCGCGCAGTTGAAAACCTGAAGCAGAAGTTTGCTCGGTTTACTGCTCGCTCTGAGTACATATTTGTCAGAAGCACCAAAGCGTCCAAGATCCCACAAAGGACGCTCAGCGGTATATAGTCCCTGCCTGAGACCTGAAACCCCAAAGATTCTGACTTGCTATAAGACCCTGCCAGGCATACCCAAGGAAGCCTGCTGTTGATATGGCGAAGTTGAAGAGTCCAAATTAAGGCCAATTGGAAAACTGCCGAGGAAATTGTCGGCCATGGCAATTCCATACCCCAACCATGATCTAGACCCCCGGCTGCTCTGCAGCAGCATACCGAGGCCATTTCAGATTGGTAAGTCTCGTGACAATGCACCGAGGAACTGCTCGGATAATCCTCTAGTGTATTGGTTAGTGGGTCATCCAAATTGAGTAGCCAAGGGAGATGCACACCCGTGTGTGCTGCTGATAAGCGGGGAAAATTTATGTTGGATCCGGAATTTGTGGTGCAAATATGAAAGTCAGTGAGAAGTTGCCCTGTTAACACGGGCAAAGAAATTGGCTATATAGCTTCCGGTAAGTGCGTCCTAAACTCATGATAGCTCAGAAACTGACTTTGGGGGTACAGTAAGGCTTCAACTTCTGGCGGTAAAGGCTGGGCAGTAGCCCCTCAATTTGGGAAACTGGAAGGCAGCTTCTAAACCTTTCGCATGAGTGGTTCGACGTATCATCGCTAGCCTCCCCACTAGGTACTGGGATATCTTGATTAACATTCCTACCTCGAGCATACTATATCCTGCCCCACACCTCCATGTGGTTTGTCTCCAACGTAGGGGTGGTTCTCGCCATACCTATGGGTGTTGTCCGAGCAACTGCGGGACCGCAACTGCGTATGTTTCTTAGGTGGTTCGCTCGGCGGACCTCTTGGCTTTCGCTCTGTGTAGCGGGAGGCTCGGCTGTAGCAGCGCGAGGTCCGTGAGTTTCTTGCCGGACACCTGGGGGCTGATTCGACTGCAGCAAGACATGGTAGTACAAGTGAAGGTGGGGAGTGCAAGTTGGGAGTGGAAAGAGGGCAGGTGGAAACTGGGGTCCAGCACCGCAAACAGAAGAAGGATAAAGACGATGGCGAGTGGAGGAAGGAGTTCGAGAAAATATAGTTACATACCAACCTGGCATCTTGCTGGTCCTGGTCTGGTTGCACAACCCTTCGTAGAGGCCCCTCACCAATAGATAGAGAATGGAGATTGTTGCACTAGTCTGGTTGTTGTACTAGCCTCGAAACGTGGTGAATATGATGCATAATGCATATGGACTCAGGTCAGGTCAACGGCCTATCATGCGCAGAGAAATAGTAAAATACATAGTTGTTTATGTCCAAAAATAGATATCCTGACGCATATCGGGATAACCAAGTCATGCACTGATAATTGTGCGAAAGATTTATGCATTATGAATTACGGGATATCGGTTGTCGGTAGCAGTGGCCGGAAAGAATTTGTGAATTTCGCAATATATGGGGGCCTGACTAGGTGTGAATTTCACGATGTACGGAGGGCTCGCGCTCGCTGTGGACTTCATGGTATATGGAGGACTGGCTAGCTGTGAATTTCAAAATATATGGATGGCTCGAGGTCGCTAGGTAGCTGTGTGGAGATGCGTCTAGCTATTACAACGTCGCAGACGTATACTAGCAGTGCCACTCATATTACAGGCGGCTAATTACTAGCTACGGCAACAGGAAGTCGGTTTCTAATCCTTCCATCCCTCGGATTACTCCGATTATCCCCGTACTCGATGCTGGTTGAGAGGCCAACCCGTTCAGCAATCAAGTCTGAGGTAGAACTAAACCCTGTCTCTCTCTGATACCACTCTCACCTTGGTACCCTGGGGATGTGATTACCAAATGTAGGATTTTCGGGAGGGATAATTAGCATGCAAATACATAGAAATACATCAACATTGACGAATATGAACTGTACTAAACATTGATCTCATGCCCAGACCGATTTATTATTTGGGTGTGTAGATTTAAGAAAATATTGAAATATCGGTGGGAATTTGCTAAAATGGTCTCGTATATGTAAAACTCATTTGAGTTCTCCATCTGATTGCCTCGTATATCAATTAAAGCAGTTTGGACATGTTCACATAGCTCTGTACAGTACGTGCGGGGAAGTTTTCACGCATCACCATTTATGCAGGCCAAAGCTCTGCATATGCAGTGAGGTGAGATCTGCAGCTGCCATAAGTCAGTAAATAAATTTATTGAGTAGGTACAACATTCCGCTAGTCGCTTCTCCACAGTGGTCGCTGGTCCATCTGGACAGTCTGGAAACTTTTCATGAAAGATTAATATACCAGCCATGTTCAAATAGGGTCCAGACCCGGAGAGCAAGTTAGATGATCTGCTACCTACCTCCCATCCATCCCTTTCCAACCAACCTCCAGTTAGATATGAGTTATGAATAGGGGAGTGGTCAGGCATGAATATTGGATTAGAAATACCAGCGGCCGCCATATCCCCCTTCAGTAAAGGTAAGGGGGCCTCATGAAGCCCAATATCCTGCTCGGAGTTATTTCGAGACACCCTGGTGCATGTGCGATAGATGGACACCAAAGAATGCGGCGCACCTCCTGCAATGTCCATGGGTTGGGGATGGGAGGGGGAGGTCGTTAGAACAGATGTGGAGTGATGAGGGGTGGTGCGAGAGGGTGGTGGAATTCATTCCGTAGAGTATCGTAGATAGTGGGTGGGATAGGGACTGGTCCAAGAGGATGAGAGAGGCCGCCCAGGGGAGCCTGCGGGGCTGCAGTCCATCGCCTTAGTCTAGATAGGCTGAATGTGTAAGAATTACGAGGTTATGAGTGCGAGGAATTGTGGAAGTAGCAGAAGCAGAGAGTATATTTCGCAGAGCTATGGTAGAGTTCGCTATAGACTGGAGACTATAGATCTAGTGCTCTACAATCTTTATTCACGACCTTTTCCAGCTCTTTTATCCTTCACAGGTTTTTCCCAATTATCCTATTTCGGAATCCTTGTCATACCGTGTATTTCCCAATTGCTTTCTTTTGGATTGCTTACGCCTGTGACCCTTCATGGGTACTTGGCGAGAGTTATTCACAACAGAATGCGGTCAATGATTACTTGAAAACGAAAGAAGTTATTTCGACCAACATAGGCTAAAGGTACTCCAATCTAGATCCCCAAAGCACTCCCATGTTATTATTTTCTATTTTAGTATTAGTTTACTATGTATCATTTATAACGGAGAAAATTATACATACTTGCTTCCACCCCCCAACACAACCTCATTCGGGCCCTCTCCTTCCTTCCTCCATACCCACTTCACTATGCCAATTTATTTCTTTTCACAGTACATTCATCACTCTAGGTATAGTTCAAATAATCCTCCTCTGTCCAGTCCTTGCGTTCCATTGCCCATTTCAAAAGGTTCGCTTCAATGAAGGGATAATTTAGGTATTGAGCGATCTCCTTCAATAATAACCATTTTTCGATCCCCAATCTCCTTCGTGATTTTTGGAGGTCGACCAGGTCCAACAGCATTTTGGGGTCTTGATTTCGCTCCGCATACCTACAGTACAATATATTAGCTTTCGTCTTGTAAAGATATAATTCACATACCGCTAAGAATGAACCGCCTCATTCTGGCTGACTATCAGGACTAATGTCAAATAGGCTTTATTTTTGGCGTGTGTGTAAATCGAGCTGGGGCAAGTACTTGCATTCATGTTCGTCAGCGTTAATGTATGTGCAAATATTCCATGTGTTTGAACCATAATTATTTCTTCCGAAATTCCTACATTTGTTAATCCCATCCCCAGGCAGGTTCGAACATTACAGTAGCAAGGTCTTCGGAGGATGGTCGTTGCCGTGAGTAGAGCTTTCTCGGTCCGGCCGAAACGTGGTCGGGTTAGCAGGCATAGTAGACAAAGGGGGACGAGGACATTCATTTTGGGATCGGGGACTTAGTGGTAGGTAAGACAGCGGCCGTTTGTGACCGGCGGGTTCTTTGAGTCACTTCGGCGTGGTGATTCCAGGGATGCGTTTTGTTGTCTGGGAATTTAATGGCGACCCAGCAGACGTGGTTTCGGTATGTAATCCAGTAACAAGGAACGCAGAGGTGAACCTAAGGTTTCTTGGCGACAATGCACCGGGGACTACACGTTCTTTGGCAGTAAAGGCAACTTCTTCGCTAGGCTGGTTGCACGACCCCCCGTAGGGGCCTGTTCGCACGGGATAGGGGCACATATACTTATCTTTAGGAAGGAGGTCTGTAGGTTCCTTCTCACCTCAATTAGTATCTGGGATTTCCGCGTTCAGTTATCCCCGTTATTCCTTTTTCTTGATCTCTTCAGTGACTGGGCCGTAGGTCCGGTCCCTGCAAAGTGCTTCCGGTGGGGATGCCACCTGCTTCCCTGCGTCTGGGTGCGTTAAAACCCAAATCGCTCGGGGGAGACGTTATTAACAGGCCTAGATTCTACTCCTGTCTAAAGTAGAGGGACGAGAAATAGGGATAATGTCAAGGATAACTGATCGATTTCCGCAGGTACAGAAGAAGTGTGTCGAAGTCGGATGAAGAGAAAAGCGAGGAAAGGGGGATTTGACCCCGTACTTATACTGGAGGCTCTGCATCGACTCGCACCAAAAGGAAATTTGATGTTCAACCCTTAACCCTATACCCTATACCCTAATCCTGCACGGCCACGCGGCTTTCTTTCCCACATTCTGGTACATGCGCCAACATTACTGGTAGTCTCAATTCCTCACTCTCGCCTCATTTATTAATATCGGGGTTGGCCTCCGCGGCCGTCGTAGTATGCTTTGTCCAGCACCACCGCCCTCTTTCGTTGTGCTCCCCTCTACACTTCCACGTGATCATGGTGACCCCATCTCCATTGTTTCAGTTCCTCCTCTTCAATCAACAATTTAAATCTGCCTTCCATCTCCTATACCCCTCCCTGTACCCCTTCCAATTCCCGTTTTGCCTTCATAACCAGCTCCGGGAGCCTACTGCATCGCGTACCCAACCTTTTTTTTTTTTAAGGTGTCATTAATCGCATTCAGCCTATCTAGGCTATGGCGATGGACTGCAGCTCCCGAGCAAGTTCGGGTGGCCTCTCTTCTTCCCACGGGCCAGTTCCTGCCCTCCCCACTATCTACACTCTCTAGATAATGAACTGCATCACCTGCTCGCACCACTTTCCATCCCGCCACATCTGCTCTGCTGACCGCTCCTTCCCATCGCCTACCCACGGCCACCGTTGCAGATGAGCTGCGTTTTGTGGTGTCCACCCATCACATTCGCACCACGGCTCATCCGTCGTACCAATCTCCATTAACCACTGCCGCTGTGGTCCCTTGTCAGTCAACATATAGACCAGGCCCTTAATCGCACGTGAAGACCAGCGCATAGAGAGATTATGTGAGGCGGTGGCGGATTTTATTATGTAGAGGTCTCTGTATATAGATACACGCAGTTGCGGGGAGGGCAGGGACTGGCCCGGGTGGGAGAGAGAGGCCCCCTGGCAACCCCAGGAGCTGCAGCCCATCGCCCTACTCTAGATAGGGTGAATGCGATTAATGAATCTTTTAACAAAAAATTAAAAAAAAACATCACACTCTTCCCACGCCAACACCACACTGACCCCTTCCGCATCTGCCACCGTCGGGAGGGTACCCAGGTACTCTTCGTCCTCGTAGCTCCTGCCGCTCGATCGTCAATGTGGCTCCCATCCGTCCACTCCACCACCGCCTGGTCTAGCACTCTTATCGACACAGCCCCCCTTCCTTCCCGATTCCCCTTCATCCATCGCCACTTCGTATCCTCGTCTCCTATCTCTCGCAGTATCTTCGCAATATGGCGATGGACTGCAACCTCCCGGTCGCCCAGGTGCCTCTCTCCCCTTCCGGGCCAGTCCTTGCGTATCCAACCTAGCACAGTCTTTCCATTGAATAGGTATGCACGTAAGCAAATTCTCCCACCCCTTCTGAACTCTGTGTCACCTGTTACGACCATCGCGGACAGGTTAGCCACTTGCCACTTTCATGGCTGCTAGATTGAATGCGCCCTTTGCACCTTAGGTCTCTTCCCTAAACACCGTCCGCACTGGCGTGGACTATGGTTATCTATCCCTATGACGAGTAGCAGTCTTTGCCCTTGCTCATCCCAGTTGCATTTCAACCTACCACGCTTCCACCAGCGCCAACTATCGTCCTCTATCCTTCCAACAAGTTGCAGTCTCTGCCCTTGCTTATCCAAAGATAACCGTAACATGACTATATCATACATTCGGAGTTTCACGAGCCGCCCCACTGCCACGAGCGCTGACTATGGCCCGCCGCCCACCGCATGAGTTGCAGTCTCTGCCCTTGCCTATCCAGGGGTAAGCGTAACAGTTATGACTATCATCAATTCAGAGTCCCACGAGTTGCTTCCGTGGCGTGAAAGTGCTGCAGGCCCACAACAGAACTCGAAGACAAGCGTAGCAGTTATGACTATCATCAGTCAAGACATCCCATGAGTTGCTACCCCGGCAGTTTGAACGGAAATCGCTGAGACCAACCCCGGCTTTAGAACCGTCCTGTCGAGCCCTATAGACCCCTGCGATCTATCGATTGCCGCTCACGGCTTTTTAGATACCTTTCCAGCTGCCTAAGTACGTCTGCAGATCTGCTCACTGTCGCTGACTTTTCAGGTCCTAAAGTATGATCTAGTGACGCGCCGTCTGACACCCAAGGCCCTCAGGGTTTCACTTCTGGGGTCTGCTGTAATGCGCTCAAGAGGTGACCTGTCGACCTAGCTAGCACTTGCACAATTGGGCCAGTACATAACCACTGGTAGTTAGGTCGTCGGTTAGTTTTTGGAGGTAGAACCAGTAGCTTCATCCTCTCTTCCAACTACTAATTACTCCGCAGCCGGCTTGCTACCGGGGTGGGCGGCTTCCCCGAGAGGATCGCACCGCCCAACCAATAGCGCCCCATTGACCAATTGTCCAGATTGCTGAACGGAACACAACAATTATACCAATTATTCCATCGTTATCCTGCTATGCTATACCAGCGTATTCTCTGCCAGCATATCTTACATCTCGGTGGTGAGACTGGAATCGTTGCCTGGAATAGCATCAGCAAAAAAAATTTGTGCGTCATCGTGTGTCATCGTGGGTTATCGTGGCATCGGTGCCTCCTGGTGTCTCCCAGGTGTCTCCCAGGTGTCTCCCAGGTGTCTCCTAGTGTCATCGGAGCTAGCAGTTTTCCTCCTAGAGGCCAATTTTCAAAGTACGCGGACGCCGCGAGATACGCTCCGGATTTGCCCAGATTACATAGGATTAACCCGATTCCCAAAGTTCACTTTTTGACTTTTTTTCGAGATGAGCAAGACCTCCACCCGTAAAACTTCCCCAGCCGAGGTTGTTTGAAGGCCTGGAGGCCAGCGGGTTTGGCGGTTGGCGGGTTCTTGAGGTGGGTCGGCGGTTGGCATGTTTGAGGTTGAGGTTGGAGAATGTTTGGCGGAAGATGCGGGAATTTGGTGTGTGAATCGGTGGGAGAATTGGCAGGTGAATTACGGCAGAATTGGACCTTGTTGGCGGTTGCAGGCTGTTGTTTGTTGGAGGTTGTCAAGAAAAGGACCAAAAGAGATTGAATTGGTGAATCAGTCATGCTAACGTGTGATTGGTGGTTCTTCGTCACCGAGCTACAAATAGCGCCCGATCGACATGCGACGATATCCCCCTTGCGAGCGCCGCGGCCTGCCTAACGGTGCAATTTTCGGTGCAATTTTCGTGTCCTGTCGGCCCTAGGTGTATTCGCTGGAGTCTTTTCTTCTCGATGCTGATTCTGGTACCCTGCTCAACTATAACCTCATTACCCCTATTGCTTATCCCCCGCCCATAGCGATGAATCACAAAACCACATCCCCATTCAAAGAGCCATGTAAATTCCTCAACCTAGCTAAATCACTACCGCTCAAAGGTAGTAGTTACACTATACTACTACCATGCCCCCACCTGTAAATCGTCCGCACCTGGAAAGGGATATCCTGTGGTAGATTCGTTTCCACGCTTTGGACTGCCACTGTCCCACCTCGACCCGCCCCGCCACCTCGCCACGACCTCTCACCGAGATACCCCAACCCCTCTAGTTCTCGCTGTACCCTTCCCCAAACCCTCACTATCCTCACGCCAATTAGTTATTTGGTAGGTTGGGAAGGTCCCCAGTATCTCTTAATCGAGTCCACCCATAGTCTATTCGTCATGTCACTAATCGTCTCCGCCCCCAAGTCCGCCGCCACACTGCTATTTCCCAACATGTCCCACTTCTGTCCATTACAGACCCTGGCCTCCGAGGTCCCAGCGGCAAAAGCTCGCCCGTTGGTCCTTTTGGGAAATGGTGCGGGGAGCGTATACGGCTCCAATGGGTGGAGAGTATCAGTGCGGGAAAGAGGAGTATTGTGTGGGGGCGAGCCAGAGGCGGCATCGAGGGGGGCTGGACGGTAGATGAAGGAAGGCAGGATTGGACGGGTGCCGGGGCGGTATGCGCGGGACGGGTTGAGTGGGGCGAGTTGGATGGGGTCTTGGTTACTGCGCACTTTGGGGCGGGCTGAGGGAGGAACGGGATGATGTCGTGGCTCCCCAGGTGGGACAGAGTACCACTGGTGATCCCTAGACTCTGCAGTCCTTGGTTTTGCTTGGGGCTGCGTTGGGTAAGCTGTGGCAAATACGGGATCCCGGTGGTAATGTGCTGCGAGCGGTGTACGCTGCTGGTCGGGGATGGGAATCCGGGAGCCCTTGGTGGGGGCGCTGGGGCCCAACATGAGATTTGGCCACCCTCCGGCTCCCGTATCGGAGTTTCCTCGCCTATGGCTGTTTTGTGCGGAGTTCGAGGTGTCGACCTGCCCTGGACCCCTCAGATGGAAATCCTGCTGTTGGGTAACTAGTGCCTCCGACACAACACCCTCACTGACATGACGGTATTCTGCTGCCTCCGCATCAGAGGCTGGTTGAGTGGTCACAAGAGCCATTTCTGAGGTTTCCGTGTCACTTCCTAGCTCCTCCTGCCCTTCAGTATCGTGATAGCCACTCGCGACCGGTGCCTTATTGAGGCCTGTGTCCATATAGTCACCATAGACAAGCTTGACGCGTTCTTGTTCTCTGTGGGTCGGTGGGGCACTGTGAGGCGCGGTAGCCGCCAACGAATTGTAACCAGTAATTTCGCTTGCTTGGGCAAGAGGGTGATGGCCTGTCGAAACTTTTTGTTTGGAACCCCTCATCCTGCCCCGGGCCCTCGAAGTACTGGTATTCCCTCTCCCCCTTTGTCTGCCCTTCCCCCTTGCAGTATCCCCCAGCCTTGCTTTCGCCGGCTGTTCCGTGTCGTCCTGTCCAGCTATGGAATTGCATCGCTGGCGTGAGTCACCCAACTGTGCTGGTACGGCAGTGTCACAGCCTGCGTGACTTCTATAGCTGGAGGCTTGGCACATACCGACCCCCCCGGTGGTGTTTGTGTTGCCTTGGGGTTCCCTAAGGGCCGGCATCTCCAGCGGGGGTTGGTGTAGCGACCGGGCACCCCCGGGGACGGGGGCGGCGGAGGTTTGGACTCCGTCTGGTCGCAGTGCGATTCCCTGGTCGTGGTCTTGGGACATCATAGGGGTTGCCGAGGGGAGGTCAACGCCCTGATAATAGGTACGTCTCACTGCTGTATTATCCTTGGGGCGCATATCGTCCTGCCTGTAAAGTTTGGTCCCGGTATTTGGGGGAGGGTAGGGGGCACCTCCGGGTGTAAGGGCTCTGTTGCTACCTTGCATTTCCGAGAGCAAATGCTGAAGGTCAGTAATGTGGCAGAATGAGCGACTGTAAGGAGGAGAGATTAGATACTACATATCTGGCAATCATCTTTCTTGCCATCCTTGGCACCAAATGGCAGTCACAAGTAAGTTATTGTCACTTGGTTTTGTCATGGACTGCTTTCGGCCTGCAGTACAGTACCTTATGTGCAACCAGACTACCTGATCTCTGAAATACTGTTGACATTCTTCCTTGCCACCACGTGAATGGTGTCACCAGGGTTAAACACTCCACACCGCGGTGAACCAGTCTCACCACCTCCAGACCAGGTCGGAATTTCAGCACTGTGGGCAGGGGGGGGGGGGAACGGGGGGTTTCCGCTGTTTCGTTTCTGTCTGGCGGTACTTAATCTTTCCGAGAGAAGCGTGGAGCTTGGGGGACAGTTGGGGTGAGGGGCTGCTGGGTCCCAATCGAAGCCTACGGCTTGAGCAGAGGGAGGAAATAGGGGGATTTGGGTACAGGGGATTTTGAGAATTCGATGTTCGCTTTCATCATGTCGGAATCACTGCATCTGTTTCTTTCCCTTTTCTCACACAGTTTTCGTGCTGGGTCCCCCACAGATTGTATGTGTTATTTCCCTACCGAGTCATGCCATCATCCATATTCGTTTCAGGCATGTCATATCGTCATTTGTTTCACTACGATATATATCATTTCGGTCTATTCCTATTTTTTTATTTATTTAAAGAATCATTAATCGCATTCATCCTATATAGAATATGGCGATGGACTGCAGTGCCGGGTGGCCTCTCCCACGCGGGCCAGTCCCTGCCCTCCCCGATATCTACAAATACGCCCCCCCCTTTTACATGACAAACTCTGCTACCGCGGTCTATTCCTATATCTCAGTGTCTACATGGGTTTACATTATGCAGCTATGGTTGAAACACGTATATAGCTTTCCTACTTTTGGTTCTATCTATCGATGCTTTTTTATTGCACTCATGTATTTAGCACGGGGAGTTCGCCCTCTCAGATAGATGGAACAGCCAAGCTTGCCCCAGCTCCCCCACTCTGCTGGTCACGCATACTGAATGTGGCTAATGATTCCTTTTAAAAAAAAGATGTTAAAAAGTACATATCCTGACGCATATCGGGATCAAGGAGCCTTTATATATGGTATACATATTGGCAAATGGTCTGGTGAACATTAATGGATGTAAGGGAACTAGTTACAGGCAGGGAGGGCAATTGTGTAACGTCGCATAGTGGAGGGTAGCCAGTCAATTTCTCCGATATCGGGTCAGCTTACGTAATCCGAGGCATAGTGCTATATACTGTGTTTTGTGTTTTTTTTTAAAGAATCATTAATCGCATTCATCCTATATAGAATATGGCGATGGACTGCAGCTCCCGGTGAGTGCTACCGTGTGTTAGAACGGCGCCTACGTAGGCCTGCTAGAAAGTCTTGGTACCATTGGCAAGCTACATGAGTTGAAATACTCCCTCAAAATTGGAGTATATTTGGTGCTAACTCAGGCTAGAAGGTAGGCATGACGTCCAGGCTCTTGACCAAGATACTTTACAATGCATAGATATGTTTTCAATAAAAGCATGATCTTTCCTTCATATTAGACGGATTTACTCTTTGTGATATCAGCACCAGCGCGTCAATTATCCTCAACGGCACCATGTTCCACAAGGCCCATCACACTTGCAAAACATATATAACTTCCTTATAAATAGTAATAATATGTATCTGAATCTAAGTTCGCATCTAAACCTGATATCTAGCTTACTTGATCCCCGATATGGGTCAGGATATGTTTTTTTTAACATAATCCGCTATGTATTTTACTATTTCTCTGCACATGATAGGCCGTTGGTCCTGGTGTTGAGCCCACATTCTCGAGTTGTCCTTTCACTAAGGAAAGCGCTAATAAGAGTCTAAGGAAAATGTGTTATAGCCCGTCTGGGGGGTGAAATTTTTTGTCTTCATAGATCTGGTCGTTATTTGTTCCGCTACGATGGATACATACATCGGAGAATGACATCCTTACCGCAGCTCCCCGAACACCTCCTTTAA
>Ga0307514_10001186_pt1 | contig 35027 bp, 36 predicted proteins | sample 16_EM_MG_FD_203088 | JGI IMG/M metagenome (GOLD analysis project Ga0307514, IMG submission 203088) | Populus trichocarpa ectomycorrhiza microbial communities from riparian zone in the Pacific Northwest, United States - 16_EM | ecosystem: Host-associated > Plants > Roots > Unclassified | place... | reverse complement strand
AGGAAAGGGAGAAAGGAAAGAAGAGGGAAAGAGGATGAAGAGGCTTGGGCAAAGTGAGAGGTGGGGTTGGGGAAACAAAAAGAATAGAGTAGTATGGAGTGAGGGGGATGGAAAGGGGAGAGAGGGAGAGGTTAGGGAAGGACTGGCTAATGGAGAGATAATGGGTAGGTAAGAGTTGGAAGACTAATGCATTTCCCTATTTCCCACAAATGCTTTACTAGATATAACTTACATGCATGTATCATGCGGTGCCTAATTGCCGATGTGGATCAAGAGAACCTACACAGAACTTTTATTCATAATACTCTTCTACAGCGCCCTAAAGACCTTTGCAGACTACTGAAAACACATGCCTGGCACCCCAGAACCAGCCTCAGCATGCCACGGCTTGGAATATAACTATAACCTGCAACTCTAAAACCAGTTGCAGGTGGACCAAATCTTGGCCCTTACAGACACTGTAGTATACTTATATTCGGTTTAGGGTACATATGGTATATGTATACCGTACGTAGGCTGTGAAGGCTGCCACGCACCCATTTGTTAAAGGGCGGTTTGCCATGGTAAATACATACTGTACCTGAGTATAATTTATTCCGTGATAGGCCACCCTCATAAGACACCTGTGATCTTAAGGGTGTACGCAAATGTTACAGAGGCCCGCCAATTGACAGTCTGGGTCGCTACAGCGACCAGTTACATACCGTAGGAGAAAATACAAACTTAAGGGCCGTAATTTTCTATCTGGTTCGTAACTTTTGGCCAATCATGGTTCAAGCCCCACCTGCCATCCCCTTGCCATGTTTCATTGAGCGGGAGTAACCATAGGTGTTCAATGTGTCTCATATGGTTCCAGGCTGAAGCAGCAGTGTTAGAATAATGTTTTTTATATTAGTGCCGACCAATAGCCATGCATAGTAATAAGAGTCTCTAAGGAAGGCCCCTTTGTATTGACGCTCAAATGATATCTCCAATCCTTTGACCACCACAATGACCCCTGAATTTGCGCAAGTACTACAGTCACCCTACAACGTTGCTGAGCTATGATACTAAACTGGAGACCTCAAAGATGCCCTCGATCACAGGGCTCCTAAACTTCTAGAGACTCATAGTATATAGTGCTGAAGGACAAACCGGATATTCCCACAAAAACCTGATCTCTGCTCAGAACCTATACAAGTTCTCTTGGGTCTAGATGGTCTGTTAAATTGGATACACATCCTCTGACAAAAGCTGTTAAGCAAAGGGAAGGCTGTAAAACGTACACAAAGTCATTTTCAACTGTTTTCACATGCACATACCAACTTCAAGCAACATAGCGGAGTAGGGGGGATATTTCCTCCAAAGCCTACTCGAAAATGTCGAAAGTCAGGTACCTTAGGCATGTTACCGCTAGGACCCAGTGGGTGTTTGGGAGGAGCTTTAGGGCATTTTGGATATTCTTGGATTGTGTAGTGGACATATCAAATATGGCGACTTTCATGATCGATGGTACCAACAGAGGATAGTTATAATGCGCTCACCTGGAAATGATGGAAAAAAATTGCACACCCCAGTTGCTAGTATGTATATACTTCAGCAAGACTTGGTTGGACTATGGAGTGCATTACCCTCGTAAAGCGAGTTGGTGCCTTTCTTGATTCTGGTAGTCAACCCTTGATCCTCTCATCCAATACTCTCCAAAAAGTAGCTCTGTGAACACCTCTTAATGTTGATAGATATAGTGTCCATATACCACTGGTCAGGTAGGAAGCCCGCTCGTCATTCTGGTATCTCCCAAGACAAACTCATAGGCATTGGGGCCGAGTGCATCAATTATACTTGAATTTCCTAACAATTATATTTGTGATATCTTCAACTATCGAAGGTGCACCTCCTCTGTTTGAGTCATCGTGAAGTCTCTGATCACTTCCCGTCGCTGTATTTTTCCCTTTATTTAAAAATCTTGCCCGTGGCTGTTAAGAGGCTGCAACTCCACCCAACCCATCTATCACCACAGAAAACTATTTGGATCATGGAGGGGGAGATTGCTGGCAACGATATAAATCTATGGTTCTCTGTGGACTCGTCCCAGTTATCGGGGGAACAGATCCTCACCAGGCTTACGCAATAATGATTTGTTTTTGGTATAAGGAGCATTTTTTCCCAGTCCCCAGTATCTCCGTTCACAGCATCAAGCGATGCTCGTTCTACCCCATCAGTTTTGCTCTTAAAGAACGATCTTCTTGTTGCCTGTCAATTCTTTGGCCAGGCACAACCGGAAAGCCACGATCTATATTTTAGAGAGTAACTCTTGCACCATGTTGGATTTACGTTAATCTGTGGCAACATGCATACTAGTAGAACTAGCCTCCCCCCCTGCATCTATCCAACCTCCCAATGCAATATTTTTTTGTACATACAAGGCATGATCGCTGTTCAGCACTAGCTCTTGCATCACTCAATGGTTCAAGTACTTCATAGTTTTGAAGAGATCACCGTCGTGAGCAAAAGCCCTCACAATGCTAAAACTACTGGTGGTCTTCCTCAAAAACACCCCTAAACTCGCCCTTACGTCTCAGATAGTTGGCCAACTAGGGATTCATACAAGGTAGTGAGTATTTTTTAAAAATAAATAAGTGTCAGATAGCTGGAAAGTGTAAAGGTGAAAGGCTGGCACCGTAAGCCTCGAGATCTGCTTAGTACTAGGCCTGGGTAGTGCATCGAAGGCACTCCTTACTGATGGGTGAAGTGTTAATTCCTGTGCAGCAGACCGCAGAGGGCAGTTTCACCCCGCTGCATCTTGCACTGAGCACGGGTGGGAGCCCCTCCACCCTCCTGAAAGAAGAGGACCCCTAATCCAGTCGACACAACAAGGAAAGAACAGTCTTAACTCGGGCACACTCTCTCAGGCGGAATTCGAAAGGGCTAGGGCCGAGTTAGAACGCTTAATCCTTCCTTTGTTTAAAAAAAAAATTTCAGTACTCGTATGCATCCCCAATAAGAGGAATATGATGAGTCAGTGGATTCAAGGAAATGGCCCTAAAAACTGGATCTGGTAGCTACCCCAGAGTTGGTGAGAATATTTAGGGTTACCTAATTCGGCAGTGGCTCCTGAACATGGCTTAGTACTCCTTCCGGTATTAGCAAATGTCTGGTGACTAAGCACCACAATTTGTATGTAGGCACTCTCATGGTAAGTATGCCTATAACCGAGTCTTACTGCATGCTGGGCTTGCTACTCAAGTGAGAAGATCAGTCGGTGGCTGTAAACACCGAGGATTTACACTGGCGCCGGAGCTGTAGAAAGTGGTACTACTGAAACATGAGAGTGTGAAGCGACCTGACCGTGATGGACATATACCACCTGTAGATATGGTTATGCAAAGATAGTCTAGTCCAGCATTGCAGCTACTACTAAGTAATCGCATGGTCGTAAATACCAGCCAAGGGTGGGAGAGAGGGGACAGTTGCCCTGGACAACCAAGCGGCAATAGCGGGGCCAATCAACGGAATACCCAAAGTCATGGGTAGAATGGGAGGCAAGTATAGGGCAGCCGAAAAGCCTTATGTAGGTGAAGGGGTACGAGGGAAATGAGATGGCAGACCATCAGGTAAGGAAAGCAGTACTAGTAGGCAATCTGATGCACGAAGGCATAGTGGCAGCAGATAAGGATGGCGAAAGACCTGCGATGCCAATACAGGTTCTATCAGAATACGACACACCTACCCGAGTGCGAACTGGTAAGGGATGGCAGAGGGCGGAAGGAGGAGAAGATATGGAAGACTCAGAGTGGTATAAAGAGGTAGCAGGGCTCATGGACATGTGAAGGTGAGGAGCTCTTTCTTTTTCGTATGTAGAGCTGCCGGCACAACAGAGAGGTTAGACAATCCAGCTGGGGGATGGGTACTCTCAGATAGTATGAGTCCGGGTAATGATTTGCCCAAAAAAAAACCCAAATTCCAGGACTCTAAGTCCATTCAAAGCAAGAGTGTAATCAGGGTACCTAACACACCATTTCAGTTGGCATTAAGACTTTAATTTTAGGAGATACAGTTGTGCTCGGGCAGTGGCGCTTGCCCAGCCTAAGTGAGACAGTCGAATAAGAGTCCTCTGTACTCCGTACGGAGTACTGGTATTATTCCAGTATTGCTGCCAGTATGGCGTGTTTAGTGTCACCAAATAGCAGTCGATACGGCCAGCGGCAGCAATGACACATGACATATGACACATGCGCAATAGTCTTGGGCATGTACAAGCGATATGGATATTTGTTAATGGTGCGTAATAATCTCTTTTCCGGCCTCCTCCCTACTCTGTAACTTTTGTCTGGTTGGTACTTGTATTAATCTTGTTGGGGATATTGGCATAGCGTTTGGCGAAATACTTGCACATATAGGTATCCGTTAGTCTAGTTCGATTTATTTCATAAGAATGTATTGTTACCCTCATCTCCAATTCTCAGTTCTATATCTATCATACCAACCAATTGATCTATGAACCTGCAATTTGAACAACAAATATGTGACAACCTAATTGACTGCCAGCAACCTCGAACTGAAGCTGTCGCAGATTTAACCTCCTAGCAGGTAAGTTGAGAAAAGGGAAAACATTTATCTCAGGTGCCCCTTATGTTGGACTGGGCTACCCGACGAGCCAACCACCAACGCAATTAAGACTCCAACAACTCCAACTGAGAAAAACGCCAGAATCTGTGACAATACCCTATACCTGCTACGGTCAGGAACTGCAGAGATAGCAACTACCTCGATCGTCCAACCTGATAATTGGTGTGTATGCACAATGTTGAGGGATTGTGTCACCTCGGAATATATCCAGGATAGAGTGCCACCCATGGACTGGATCTCCATCATCCCAGAACACTCTTCCGATGTTACAGTAATTGCTACTTCAGCACTTGGCAACTTCAAGATGCGGATCATAAGTGACCATGACTCACCCCCAAAGTGGTAAGCAGGAAGAAAAATTTCTGTTGTGCGGGCAATCTCGACGTCACTTGAGTCCTTGCTAGCGCAGCCCAGAAGATATTTCATCTTGAAGGTGCCTCCCCAACAAGCGTGCGTCCCACTATCAACATTACCAAGAGTAAATTGGCTGCTGAGGAGAATACCGGCAACTTTAGCAGGGTACGGACGAACCCAGGCACCAATACACCTGGCGCCAGCATAGAGGTCGCCAAAATCCCTAGCCCGTGTCAGCGGTACTCCTTTATTGTTTGGTGCGAGAGTCGTAGTTCGTGGTCGTGGTCGGCAGTCGTCAGAGAGTGTCAGTGGTTGCTGAGGATAAACCACTTCAGTCATTGCATGGTCCTTTGAGACGAGTGAAAAATCCTCACTATTCCAACCATCTCCCGATTCCAGAGCACCGGAGACAGGGTCAACAGTAACAAAGTTCTCGGATGTAAAGTTCCACAGAGTCCAACATAGGCTCCCTTTACCAACCCTCTCCATTGCTCCAGTGACCGAGTCTAACATTACCATCTGCCAATGTACATCCCCCGTTTTATACGCCTCGAATTCATGAATATCGAATGGCACACCGGTTTCGCCCACCAACGTCGGGGTTGGATTTCCGCTCTGACGAAAGCTTTGCACACGGCGTGCAATCCTTGTGAGCTGTGATTTGTAGTTCCCAAGAAGCCCAGGCCTGCCGAAGTACGAATGCTGAAAGAAATTGCGGGACCCGAGGGCAAGCGCTCCAACATCAAATGAGAGGGAGTAAGACAACCGCTTTTCAAAGCAAGTGCGAAGATCGTACCAATGAGGTGCATAGCATACTCCTAATCCTCCTGCACTTGCAATTTTATCAGCTTCTGCGGGCTCCTCTTCCTCAGCCCATGTGGGTGGCCCTATATTCGGAACTGGTTCAATAAATGACCAAAGTCCCATCCCAGCCCCTTGATGCAAACCCAGGTCTTTCAATCCTCTGCTTCTTCCCTCCCTGACCGCAGACAAAAATCTGCGGATAAAGGGCTCGTAGAAGTCATGTTCAAAGTCAATCAAAACACCCGTCTTGGGGTGTTTCGTGAAGTAATCCCATTTGCAATCATATCCTTCCCTATTCTTCTGATCCCACCACCACACTCCCTCCTCCCTCCAAATATCTTTTCTGCCATCAAGCCATACCCGACTGCTCCTGGACAGTTCATAATCCACGTACCCTGACACCTTTGATGGCCGCGGCCACGAACGGTGGTATATAGGTATTTTCAATTGCGGATTGGTGCTTGGTGCGCCTTCACCACCAGAAGCAAGTACCATCCCTTGCACTCCATTCGCCATAATGCCTAAATGTAGCTCTGTGTCTTGATTCCACCGCTTCAGGCTAGGCAATCCAATGAAACCTGGGTGCGGCTCATTCATGACGTCCCAACCTAGAATGCACTCCAAACTAGCTAACCTCCTAGCAAGGTGTCGGAAGGCATTGATGTAGGCTTCTTGCATCAACTGCCCTGCATTCCTTTCCCCCCTCCCGGGAACGGGTATAGTGGTCTTCGGTGCAAATGTCTCTCCAGCGAAGAACATAGTAAACATCGTTGCTGTTGATAGCTTACTATAGTTTGTTGGCCAAAGGTGACTGCTCGGTTTTGAAAGGATTGTTTGTTGGGGCGGAAGGTGAGGTTCGGAAAAGATGTAGGGTGCTTTTACAGATGGAGTAGATCTTTCTGAGTACGAAGGGAGAGTAGCAGAGGTATATGTCGAATGGAATTTACTAGGATCTAGTCCTACAAGTGAAAACGTCCATGCTGGAGCACCCGAACCGCCGGATAAACGAGACCACTAGAAAAGAGGGTTAGCAATTGTCTATACGTAAGCTGGATAGTTATTAATGAGTGGGTTAGTTCAGTTCTACAGAGTACATTCCCAAGAAAAGGTACAAGGTGGGCACGGGAGACGGGCGTCGTATACATAGTATATTATGTCTCATATATTCTCATGTGAACATTTATACAAGTGGTTTCCATCCTAATGCCAATCCCTTCCCTTAAGATAAGACTCATTGGCACGTGGCCAGGTATCAATCCCCTGTTACTATGTTTTCAGGTCTCCCCTTCCACACCTGTGATATGATAGGGTATATATATGTGTGTGCAGGAAAGAGAGGTGAGTGTTGTAGCGGGGAGGTGCTACAATCTCCGCAGGGACTCATCGCGTAGAAATCACTTTCTGGAGAGTTTGAGCCCCTCCATCGAATAATTGGATGACTTACACAGTCTTGATGCACATCAATGAAAACTTTCAACCCATTTTCACCAGCTTTCTCTAATACCTTATAAACAAAGTCGATATACTCGTCGTCGTAGTCACCACTAAGAGGCTAAAAGTCAATAAACTGTTTTCAGCCGGCACAAAAGAATCTAGCTCACATTTTCTGTGGTTCAATAGCCTCCCATGTCACTATCCATCTGACTATACTCACTCCCCATAATCTCAACTTTGCCCACCATTCACTCGCTTCCTCGACTGTCTTGAACGGTCTTCCATTGTAATTAATCTGCTCCTCGCCACAATGCGTTCCCGGTGTTACTGTAGGGACCTTTGAGCATCCTCCGACATTCAGTCCACGAAGCACGATTGTTCGTCCATGACCGTCGCTGAAGCAGTTTTCGGTGTTGTGTGGGAAAAGGGGTGTGCGGTGAAAAGCACTGGCTGTTGGCGCTGCCGATGGAATATGGGGTTTCCGTGAAGCATCCGTTAATTTGACCGACATAATCTGGACGTGTTCTGGCGTTTGAGCGTTACAGTCGTGGTGGTAACGACAGCGCTAAAAGAGCCACATTGACTATGTACCTAGGGGTTGTGGAACACCCAGCGCTAGACATTTCAAGCTACCTGAAAAGCCACGGCAACGCTGCTGACGCAACATGTATGCCACAGCATACGACATCCATATAGTGGACGCTCGTTCACTCTCTACTATATGAATAAGCAAGAAGCTTGCCTCAAATATATGAGCGTATAGAACCTCCGTATCACTGTCTTGACTCATTGGGTGAAGTTTTTTTTCTTTGGAGGCTATGAGGCGATTGGGTGAAGTTTTTTTTTTTTTTTTTGAGTCTATACGCCTTTCCCCCGAAGGGAGCCTTAGGCTATGAGGCGGGATTGGGTGAAGTGATCCCCTATCGACCACATATTTATATTTATGCACCGTTGCCAGTGTTGCAACTCATAACTTCTAATAACATGTACCCTGGCTCAGTATCAGATGTAATTCTTGGAAGCCAGGATAGTTCAGGGTAACCACAGAACATGTTGCAATGCTGATGAATTTACTACATCAATGCTCCCAAGCGCGAGCGGGGTTTTGGACATAGTGTGTCCTGTATGTACATAATGGGGAGGCAATGCTCAATATTCGGCATGATGTCACCATGAGGATGGCAGTCTGTGGGGATGCACCCAAGGTGTGAACTAATTTATACAAGCTGTCCGCCCCCGACCACACACCCAGAGAAAGGCATTGTTCAAAGGAACAGCACTCACAAATCTTTAATTTAATACACTACACAATGCCACCCAGAGCACTACAGTTCGGCGCGGGATCCATTGGGAGAGGATTTATCGGGGCCCTACTCATACAATCTGGTTATCACGTTACCTTTGCTGATGTCAATCAACCTCTTATTGATGCCATTAACGAAGAAAAAGAATACCACATTCACATTCTCTTCCCCGATGGTGCAGAAACAACTACCACCTCGGGAAAGGACATTTCTGGCTGTTACACCAACGACCAGTGTATAATCGAAGAGATTGTCAGTGCAACCATAATCACGACGGCTGTCGGGCCTGATGTGTTGAAATATGTAGCACCAACTTTGGCAAGAGGTTTTTCAGAGAAAAGAAAGCGAAGGGAGCAAGCAGGGGGGAGTGGAAAGGGGCCAGGAGAAGAGGTAGAATATCTTAATGTCATTGCATGTGAAAATAGAGTTGGTGCTTCATCATTGCTGAAGAGGTTGATATTGAGTAATATGGAGGATAAGAGGGACAAGGAGTACGTGGAGACATTTATCGGTTTTCCAAATTGCTCCGTGGACAGAATCGTGCCTCCTCCTTCCGTCGATAAGGCACCAGATACCTCCAAGGATCACCTAAATCTCGATGTCGACGTGGAGCTCTTCCATGAATGGATCGTCGAGAGTACGGCGTTAAAAGGAAATCCACCATTCTCGAATAAAGTCAAAGGAATGCAACTCACCGACCGTCTGGAAGCTTATGTTGAACGCAAGCTTTTCACACTCAACACGGGCCATGCAATGACAGCATTTCTTGGGTATCTAAGAAATTATGATACAATTTCCGACTCCATCCATGATGAAGAGATTGCACGGAATGTCCGTCATGCTATGCAAGAGTCGGGTGCTGCGTTACAGCAAAAGTACAACTTTGACCCTGGGGCTCATGCTGCCTACATTGATAGGATCATAGATCGATTCCGGAACCCTCACCTGAAAGACGAATGTGTCCGTGTGGGGCGTGAGCCACTAAGGAAGTTGGGAAGAAATGATAGATTTGTTGGACCAGCTCAGTTATGTAAGGATTATAGGCTACCTAATAAGCATTTGTGCCGAGGGGTTGCGGCTGCCATGAGATACGAGAACAATGATGATCCACAGAGTGTGGAATTGCGAGATTGGATAAAACGGGACGGGGTGGAGAAGGTAGCGGTCGAACTGACTGGCTGGACTGAGGATGATGCAGAGATTGGGTACATCATGTGGAATTATAAAGACTTGGAAAAACTACAAACGCGTCGTAGTTCGACCACATATCGGGAATAGGTAAGTGTTCTGGAGGTATGGTTTGGTATTTCTTGGACAAGCTATTATACATTCACTTACTTGATTCCACCATGAAAATTGCGACTTGACCGCATGTATATATGTACATATAAGTGTTCTCGTAATTTCGGGGGAAAGGGCGTATAGACTCAAAAAAAAAAAACTGTTTTCGTAGTCTTGCCAAGCCCTCATACATATGTACTACCGATGCGAAGTCTGGGCCAACCCCCAAGGCCCACTACCACTGGTATTGCTGCTTGCCCCATAATAGGCAACGGATCTCTTAATCGACAGCACATTAGTATGTAGCCGCATTATATGATGCTCCAGATTCATTACTTACAAGATTTGCTCAACGTAGTTTAGTGGAGTGTAACCTGATTACCTTCCACGGCAAAGCGTCCTGGTAACTGCCAGATGTGGCAGTCAATACCATACCTGGTCTGGTTACAGTCTTGGCAGACCTCTTTTTATCCTAAACAATAGCTTTTGAAGTACTAGTACTGAATATAGTATTCTTCTTGAGTTCCTATGGCACAAGAAACCTATGCCTATTGCTCCCTAGACATGAATTTTATATACAGGAGCTGAACCCGAATGACTTTACCACGGCTTAAAACCCACAAGCAGAAGCTACTTGGGATTCACGATCTGCGCCAAACAGATAAATCCATTGCTTAGGAATGGGAGATACATGGGGCTAACCTACTTACCCTGGGTTACACTTGATAAAAAACTTAAAATCAGTGTTTGGTTGGCAACACTGTCCGACGAGTGAACAAACCACCAATGGGATTGATAATGCCTTGATTATAGTTATTGCCAAAACTTGGCTGTAGCTCTCTGAAGGTTCACGCTGTTGACTTCTGATGTGGGTATTTTGTCAGACAAGCTGAATGTAGCCTCCCCACCTGCTGCTGATATGCACACGATGGGTGGAATTTAAGGTCATTAATCTCAAACACTATGCTTTCAGTTCGATTGATGTTTCAGTATCTGAGCTGCACATCGGTTAATCTGGTTATTGGGGAGTTTCCGGGTCCACGGCTATGCACATGCAAGAATTTGAATGCTGACTATATTGCTGTCGACCCGGTACGTGTGCCTGAATCTAGACTCCACTTTTATTTAGGTTTAATAATCAAGAAATACCCCGCGAAAATAACTGCTATACCAGAACTGGAGGTCAGGGGGCGATAGCCTCGTATGGGGAACTGCTATCCCCGTTCGCATTTTCTTCGCAATTTCGGAGGGCTTGACCTCAGTGGTCACTAGGTCCCTTATTTATCCCGCTCGTTTTACCCGTGAACTCTCAATAATTGAAAATCCTCCAGAAAGGATAAATCAGGGTGATAATCCACATTTGCAAGCGAACTAAGAGATCACGCAGCCCTGCCACCCATCATATATTATAAGTTCAGAAAGTTAGTCTCACATATTTCAAGATGCCACTAACAAATGACCCCGAAGTCGTGGGTAATGAATACGATGTCATTATTGTCGGAGGTAGTTCCTCACCCACTACCCACAGTGCTGCTATCCAGCAAAAAAGAGATATATCCCCCTATTAACAATACACTACAGGTGGCTCATCAGGATGCGTCCTTGCGGGTAGGCTCTCCGAAGCAGCACGTCAGGGAGGTCAACAAATTTCGATTCTTCTTATCGAGTCGGGGCGTGATAACCACAACGACCCGAATGTGTTACGCCCTGGGCGGTACTGGGCAAATCTTACGAATCCCAACTCCGGCTATTTCAACTTCATCAAAGGCAAGTTAGACCATTGTGGGGGCAGGGAGATTGAGGTCGCCGTACCAAATATTCTCGGTGGGGGAGGAAGTCTGAACTTCATGATGTACACACGGGCGAGCGCCAGGTGTGTATGGGGCCAACTGAAGGTGCAAAGTAGCTACGAAGTATTGACAGTTTAAATAGCGACTTTGATGACTGGAAGACGGAGGGATGGTATGCAGAGGATCTGGTACCTATCCTTCGCAAGGTAAAACCTCGAATTTGGTTCCGAAGTCTGTGGCAGCCGGACTGAATATGAGTGTCGATAGCTCGAAAACTATCAGGTTACACGTGACCCAAATACCGACCGGGATGTCCATGGATTCTCAGGGCCTTTTTCAGTATCTCAAGGGCCTGATTTCAGAGAACGAAGTGATCCAATTGCCTGTGAAGTCTATCATGCAGCACAAAAACTGGGGTACCCTATTGTCGCTGACATGCAGAATTTGAGGAATGGGGTTGGCTTCTCGGTACGTAAAATATCTGGCCTCGGACAAGAGGGTCATCTGACCTAGTTGGAGGTATAGGAGTGGCCAAAATGGATTGACCCAGTTACTGGCCATCGCCAAGATCCCGCACATAGATATATTCACCCGAATATCTCTGAGCACACTAATATTGGCCTTTCAGTTTTGTGCGAGCATAAAGTCGTGCGCGTGATCATCAAAGAGGGTAGAGCCACAGGGGTCGAAATTGCCTGTGCCACGCAACCAAATTCTCAAATTGAGAACCCAAAAGCCGCACGGTCACATGACTCAAACTTGCGGACAATTCGTGCCCGCTCGATGGTTGTGCTAACAGCCGGGACAGCCAATACTTCACCACTTCTCGAACGCTCCGGGGTCGGGTCTTCAGAAATACTACGGAAGGCCAACGTGAAATGTTTGGTTGACCTCCCAGGAGTGGGTGAGAATTTGCAAGATCACTTGGCTGGCAGTCAATATTTCTACAGGTTCGACAAGGACACCGTCCCGGACTATAATGACTATCTGAAGGATGATCCCGCAGCAATTCTTAAGGCCGATAATGACTTCAAGCAAAGCAGGAAAGGGCCACATTCAATGAACTTCATTGGAGGCGCGGGGAGGATAAGGCCTACTGAGGAGGAACTCCAGGAGATGGGACCTGCTTTCCGTAAATTGTGGAATCAATACTACCTCAATGCACCTGACAAGGCTCTTTTGTAAGTTATCGCTTATCAAAATTCTATGAGCAGCAAAAGTGGATTCTAACTGCATATTAGCATAACTTGTTTTATCGAGCGTCCTCCAAACGACCCACAATGGACATTCCTTACCCCGGAGTATTCCTATAAGGTATTCATCCCGTACACATTGTACCCTGTCTCCCGGGGGAATATCCATATTACCAGCTCCAGCATGAACACTCCCCCGGAATTCAGACCACAGTACCTACTTGACCCTCGTGACCTACCGCCACACGTATTAGCCTACAAAAAACAACGTGAGCTTGCGCGGCGCATGCCCAGTTTTCGTGGTGAAGTTCGTGAACTACACCCACAGTTTTCCGAGGCTTCAGCGGCGCGTTGCGTTGAGTACGCTACCCCCGCACAGCGTGTCGAGATGTCGAATAGCAAGGTGGTATACACGGAGGAGGATAATATGGTCATTGAGGAATGGGTGAAAGCACAAGTGAATCCTGTATGGCACTGGCTAGGGACAACTGCAATGAGACCCAGAGAACAAGGAGGGGTTGTGGATAAAAACTTAAATGTATACGGAGTACAGGGATTGAAGGTAGCTGGTAAGTAGCTCTGTTCTTACACATAGATTGATGTCCGTTACTGACAAGCCAATCGAAGACCTCTCAATTTGCCCGGAGAATGTTGGCGCAAATACATATAACACTGCACTTCTGCTTGGGGGTAAAGCTGCAGAGATTGTTGCGAAAGAACTTGGGTTGAAAATGCCGGAAAACTAGTTCAATCTCAGGGGCCTCGGGAATTGATTCACTTTTATCTTGCCTCGGTTTATGAGCTTATTACTATGGTTTCCTCTCAGTGGCCTCATATGGGCATTTGTATAGTACTTCATATGAGCTCATGGGAGAATATACTTCTGCAAGCTGGATAGTTCAACTGATTCAGGATTTTTCTACTACACTGTGATATGGGCCTGAATATCAACCTCAGGAGTGAATTTGATAACAGTACTAATAACAGTAAACTATGTTCAATCCTTGGTTACATTTTACGTAATCCTGAAATGACAATTCCTACTCTGGTACTAATTATTATGCATCTAAGTTCTGTATTAGCTATTTCAGGTCATGTGTCGGAACTAGAAAACGATGGGCATTTAGAATAGGGTTATGTCTCTGCCCTCACTGTAGCACAAGAGCGTGGGTTCGAGGCTAGCTGTAGCCTTTAAGTACAACTTCTGGAACTATCATTCTAGTGGGTAAATGCGTACCCTGCCATTTGGCCTTGACGTCACGGTTTCATTCTTTTGCTGCTACATCTGTCATAAACATCTGATTATTGGCTACTGAAACCTTTCTTGCTATGGTGGTGTTACGTATGCTAGTGGCCGCCACTACCATTCAAACACTGATAATACTTCATGGCTAATGGTGAAAATGTCTTGGGTGGAAACATTGCGGCCAGCAACTGGGATTGGGCCTGAGACATGGGATGATATCAGGTCGAGCGAATTAAATAGATGGCAGGCTGGTAATCATGCTGGGGGACAACTGTCTGAATGTTTTTCCGTAGTTAGTTCGCAATTCAGTTCTGGTATTCCTTAATACAGAGCTATTTCGCAGAGCCAGAATGAGTGAATTCTTCAGGGCCATTTAGTTTGACCCAGTGAATCAAGAGATGTGGGGAGGTATTATTTCTCCAAGGGTTCTCTGAATGCCCTTGCGATCGCGCTGCTAAAACCATGATATCTCTATTAACTGCTCGTCCTGCCATGGTTATCGGTTTCAGAGGTGTTCCGAAATTTTACAAATACTGAATCCACCCCACCGACCCAGCACCCACCCACCCACTCATGCCCACCCACTGGCCAACATCATTAAACAAACTGAATTCAATAAACATGATAAACTAACACCAGATATAGCACCCTGAGCACACCCTAAACTTTGTTCCGTCTGTTTTTTCTCTCCTACCCTGGTGTGCACACGCAGAGATGGTTACCCCACTCGGAGTCTGCCTCAACACACTCCGTTACAATGAACAAGCCCATATCATTTCCTGCTTACCACCCATGATCTATCTCCCTTCCTCAATGCCTTGGTTCCTTTGGCAATTTCCTCCGGCAGCGAGGGCCAGTCTAACAATCATCAAATTTCCTTGATTCTCCCCAGCTGGTTTGAAGTCCATCTACATGCTCCAGTCGCCATTGTCCAGTGACAGATCGCAGATTGAGCCAAGGTGTTTTAGAAACTAGGGTGTCCACCTGCACAAAAATATGTTAGGTTTCAACCAGAATAAGTTCCACAAGATTGCATATTGGGGGGGTTTGCATATCCAAGCTGAACCTACGCCCCCGCTGGTAGCAGCAAACAAGGCCCTAACGCTCGCTTGATGGAATGCATCGCCCCAAACACCGTCTATATGCTTCACTCCTCCAGAGTGCAAGACACTGGATCGTCATTTGTGTAGTGCCGAAAGCTGCTGGATTTCGGCAGAAAATGTAACAGGTATGGCCGGCAGATGGTTAGGGTGGGTCTCCAATCTGCACATGTACCTCGTGTTAATAGTATAAATTCATTTGAAGCGCCGAAACCAAAGAAACTGGAGATGGTCTTGAGAGTTGCCAGAGGCAGAGTGTGGCACGCGACCCGTCGAGGCCAGGGGTGGTGAAATAGCCGAAGAGGTGCTGCAGTACCACTTCGGCTATATACGAGATAACCGTCGCTAGAAAATTACACTGCTTATCTCTAGTCTGGTTGGCACAACACCCTCCGTATGGAGCTTATATCTCCCACTAGGCTTGCTCTGTTCATGTCACTGTGTCCCGGTATAGACGCTGACACACGCGTGATACCTTCTATGCGTGTGTATGGTTGTGAGAGTATTTAGGTGAAGTCGAACCAGTAATAGGAAGAAGTATCTGGTATTGCTGATGAAATTGATTCCCCATTTGTAGAGTGCTTGGAGAGGTATTAAGGATGTAGCACAGAGCATGTGGAAGTGGATAGAACAATAGATATATATATGTTTGTGGAACAAGCGATTGGAACCCTTATGTAGTGGGGGGAAAATTATATACAGTAGCGCTTGAGCAAATGTGAGAACATGGAATAGATGTTCCTGAATCATCAACACAAAAAATAATATCACAATCAAAGTGTATAGGTGATGATGACACAAACCAGTAGAGCAGCTGTCAATAGTCGGCAATGTAGGGGGACTTATATGTATCATTAACGTCACTGAGCCGAATACCTGACCCTCAAACGCTTGCATGTTCTCGGTCCCAGTCTCTTATCTACCTACACGCTAAAATAATTATGCTGCGGGGAAAGATTGCACTGATACTGCCACCTTTCTTTGGTGATAACCAGACTAGATATAATGTACTATCGGTAAATATGATGGGCTGCAATACTAGGTAGTGCCAGAATGTGGTTGTAACATTAGTCAGATTCCCTCTGCTGGTTGTGAAGCTGATGGAAGGGACTTGGCATGAGACTAGGAAGCTGAAACCAACAGTAACTGAATTACACATCAAACCACAAACAGGATCCTGCCGACCTAGTCGAGGGGTCGTGCAACCAGACCACTGCCGGTTGTACTGGTTGCCTGGAATTTAGTATTGAAGGGTGTGCGAAGCGAGGTTCTTTTGTCTCTGTCCCTGTTCTCCAGATTGATAACCCAAGATTAGGTCTGGATAGTGGGAACATACCGACTCAGAGCGACAGAGGGAGATGTCAGTAGTGGGTCTAGGGCGTGGGATGACTAGGGTAGTCCGCCTCGGTGCTGCCCGTATTGGGGCCGGAGCGTCTTGGGGACCTGGCGGGGCACTTGGAGCTCCAGCTTGTAATTGGGCGGGTCGACGGTTGGGAAGTGAGCTCGAGTCCTCGGGGTGTGCTCGGTTCCGGGGCGTGATAGAGAAGGGCTATGTGAATAGGGTTAAATCTAGAATGATACATGGGACCTCGTCAGTGAGGGAAAGCGGAGGTATTATGAGTCCGCCGAGCTCAACAGGTCCCGAGCCCAGGCCGGTAACAGCACTGTTCTTTCCAGGTGAGGGCTTGCGATTGTGTAAGGAAACCCCCCGAGCTCCTCGTAGTTGACATTGCTCTCACAGGCCAGGGCACTCAGCGAGTCTCCATGACTTCCTACCTCCTTAAAAACTTCCCGTCAACAGTCTCACCCCTACTTGAACTTCTCGATTACACCATCTATGAATCCGACAAGGCGTTTCCCCCCACAGGCACTACCACTGCTAGCATTTCCCCCCAACCTCGCTTATCTACCTTAATCTGCTCTGGCCCTGCATCTCTCCTCACTGCCACAGAAAATGCCCAACCAGCAATCCTATTCACATCCCTCTGCTTTCTCTCCGTACTAGAGAAAGACTTTGGACTCAGCCTGCAACAAGCAAGTACTCGGTCAAACCGCTACTTCCTTGGACACTCCCTAGGTGAATTCTCGGGACTCGTAGCCGCGGGGATCATGTCCTTCCCGGACGCAATCACCCTTGTTCGCAGACGAGGGATAACCATGACTCGTTCAGTCCCCGAAGAAGAGCGGGGAGATGTAGGCATGTACGCAATTATTTCTCCCGCAGAACATCTTCTAGACTTAATCTCTACGATCAACGAATTCATCACCTCACCCCCTCCTGGCTCCATCCCTCCAGGTAAAATCATCGGAATTGCAAACCACAATACTAACTCACAGATTGTGATAAGTGGGCACATCAGCGCGATTACAGCCTTACTCAATCACTTGAGGAAATTCAGTGGGCACGATCCAAGAGCGCTGAAACTGAATGTCTCTGCACCATTCCATTCTCCGCTTATGACCCCCGCAGTGGATGTTCTAAGGGAGGAGCTGGCGAAGGTGGAACTTGATTGGAAAGGCAGAAGGGGGGATGTGGTAGGAAATGTCACCGCGAGTGTGTATGAAACTGAGGCGGAATTAAGAGAGGTTTTGCCGATGCAGGCAGTGAAAAAAGTTAGGTGGGCAGAGAGTTTGCGTTATCTGGAGAAAGAGAAGGGCGTTTGCAGGTGGGTTGGGTTTGGGCCAGAGGTCAAGGTGGGGAGGGGCCTGGTGAAGAGGAATATTCGCGGAGAGTCGGAAGTAATTATGGTTGGGGAGGGGATGGAGAGAAAAGAGTTGGAAGGGGTTGTGGAATTGTTAGAAGGGTAAGGAACTAGACTACCTAGCTGTAATGGTAGTCTGCAATGCCAGATATTTTAGCCTCGTACCCAGCATTACACCAGAAACTCTGCTGTTTTGGGGGCTAAATATTGCAGGTACATTGCCGGGATTGCTATAGGGACATGTGTGGGAGTACCTAAGTATATTGTGTAGGAAACTTTATGGGCAGTGAATGTACCATTACGCAAAAAACACTGTCAATCTCCGACAATATAATATGCAGTATGACAGGGAATGTATTTGCGTAATGTTCCACGCTTCCATCTGTAAGTATCTAGGTATAGACTCAAAAAAAAAAAAAAAAAAACCACGGCATAAGCAACTCTGGCTAGTCTGGGTCGTGCAACCAGACTAAACTCTGGCATAAGTGTACTCATGCCCCGCGTTTGATTGACTTATTATGTCTTAATTTTTCCCCACGATGTTGCACCAAATTTTTTTGGGGGGAAGTCAATACATCTTTGCAATTTATACATACATAACATGAACATGCCCAACGGATTGCCAAATAAATACTTTCTCTCGAAATTTATACCTCTTCCCCGTTTGTCCCACCCTACACCGTCTCCCCCCGAGTGGTCTTCATATCGATATTTGCTTGCTGTTTCTTGATAGCCTCTATCCGCACCATCTTCTCTGCATCCAACCTCGCCTCCTCCTCCAACTGCCTCAAAATTGGGCTCCGTAGCCTTATTCTCTTCCCCCATTTATAAAAGCCCCACGGGATCGGAATCATCACAACAGCCAATAGCGCCACCAGTGTGCCTGCCCAATTTGGTCCGAGGTGCTTGTACATCTGCCCCCCAAAGAGTGGTAAAGTGCCCCCCATGAGACTCCTAGCCACCGTGCTTCCCGCCGATGCACTTGCGGCATATCTACCATATGCCTCCACAAGATAAGCACTGGAGTAAAGAAAGATCCAAATGTTGCTGATTCCATAAGGGACACCAGCCAAAATCGGCCACACCCAGTGGATTGTAGTTGGATAGCAAGTCCACGCAAACCACAGCATTGCAGCGGGTGATAAAAATGCAGCAACACAAAGACATGCAATCCTAGCTTCCGGAGGACGTTTTCCAGTGTCAGGGTCCACCTTATGCATATTATACACCTTGTGGTTAAGCGGGTCTAAGGCAATGGCGATACAGGCCCCAACACCTATCCCACCAAATGCAAACCCAGAGGCAGCTGGTGACCACCCACGAAGCTCACTGAAGATGATAGGATATCCAACGAAACTAAGGTATAGAATGGCATAGATAATTGCAACATAAACCTCCCAAAATATCAGTACCGGTTCCGTGACCCCCATCACAATGGGCCTTTGCATGTTGGCTCCAATGAGCTTCCAGAACGCCTTAGAGCCAGTTTTGATTGGAGGATGGTCTTTGCTGGGGCAAAATCTGCTTCTATATCTCTCGTCACCCGTCTCCTTCCTCAGCCGCTGGGCTTTGCGTTTAAGAAGCGTCGGTCCGTATGTCTCTGGCGTGAGAATCGCAACTAACCAGGAAACCCCGAGGAGAATAAACACGACCCAGTTGATCCACCTCCACCCAAGCCGCTGATATATAATGCCTCCTATTATTGGGCCCAATACTGGCCCATTCATTGGAGCAAGACAGAACCAAGAGAGGGCGAAGGCTTGGTAGTCCTCCCTGAATATGTCCCCGAGAGTTCCTGGTGCGTTCGAAATGGTAACAGAACCCACGAGTGCTCCAACAAACCGGGCGATAAGAATAGTGCTATAACTTCTTGCAAGGCAAGCTGGTAATACAAAAATAAAGGAGAGCCCAAGACTGAGGATATATACCGGCCGCCGCCCATACAGCTCTGACAACGGTGCTAAAACAAGAGGCCCGAGTGCCAAACCTAGATTATAAGAGGGGAATGAACACTACACAAACATACTTCTTGGAGTGGTTGGCAGAGCTTACCAAGCATATAGACCGTCATCCCAAGCGTGAGGATTGTCTTCGATGTTATCCCAAAGTCTTTCGTCAAGCCCGGGCCACCAGAGAGATATGACGTTGAGTATAAGATGCTGACAGAGGCAAGGAGGGTCAGTTTCCGTTACTAAATTCATAGCCCTTAGGGTCGGACAGTTTCAGTACACTTACACCACTAATGTCTGAAACGATACGCCCACTAAAATACAGGCCCTCTTCCACAATGCCCAATTTTGAGGATTTTCAAGGTCATCATGTCCATCCCAGTATACCTCAAAATACTCTCTGTTGTATGATTCTTGGGCATCGGGAGCAGGATCCTCCTTATTTTCCCCCTCCGCACTGCCGGGTTTCTCTTGTTCTTTTTGAATTTTTGCCAGCGCAAGCTCTAGCTCCTTCTGTGATATCGTTATGCTTCGTTCGTAGAATATCGAAGCTGTGGTAGCCGAAGATATGATAGTTGAACGGATTGAAGCCATATTGATGCTTATGTTATGTGGGGGTTTGCACTGTATACCTTAACTCAGCCTTTCTGCTATAACTATCTTTGTAGTCGGGTGCCAGACGACGACTTTTGCAACAATACTCCGAACCTAGGATAGTCTGGGAATTGATTGTTGGTGTATTGCCTTAAATTGTTGCTGTTATTCAACCTCGTGTGTTGCAATTCATCACGATGCGTCCTAAAAACTCACTCTCAATTCTCGACGCCTTTGGTCAATTAAATCGTCAGAAAGGTGTACGTTGGTAATTCCTTAGCTGCTGGGTGCAGAGACGCCTGTATTTAATAATTTAATGCTAAGCATGATGATGGTGACATACCAAGTTTGATTTACGGCCTAACATCCAACTGGTTTCGCGATATCGCAAAAACATTACCACATCGACTATAGCGGAAGGATAGGGGTCTCCATTCCCAGTCTATGCAATACTCCGTATGGGGCAATAATTACTTGATAGATTACGTAGTTAGACGAATTATCACAAACTTCATTGTCAGATTCTCCTCCCGAAACGGCATCTTATCCGGGCGTTTGAAGTCGACAGGGTCTAGTATATGTTTGAAGGCAAAGTATCTTAAAAGCTGAAGATTTGATACCCCTATAATAGAGCTCTTTCTTCAATTTGATTGCTTTTTTATTTCATTTTCTGCAGTCTGTATCGCGTAATTGACTGGCTTGTTCCTGTACACAATTATAGAATTTACAATATTGTATTGATATCAGAATCAACCTAATACCTAATACCTTACCTTTTTCATATGACGTTCCCCTTCATATCTTAGGAAAGAGGTTACATTATAGTTGAGGTCTAAAGGAAGTAGCATGCAAAGTGGAACAACCTGGGATACCCCTCCACTAAATAGGAGGTCTGGGAACGAGAACACCCTCCACTGTCAGCGCTAACACTACCTGCTCCGAAGATCCGGGACCTACGTCTGTTCGAAGGGAGATGAAACGGCATACATATGTCGTCATACTACTATTTTTTTTTTTTTGGAGTCTATACGCCTTTCCCCCCAAAGGGAACCTTCCGCTATGAGGTGGAGGTGGTTTTTTCTTTTTTTTAAGTCTATACGCCCCCCCTCCCCCCCCCGAAGGCTGGGAGGCGAGGCGGAGGTGTTACTACTATTTTTTTTTTGAAGTCTGTACGTCTTTCCCCCGAAGGGATGATATGAGACGGCCCACCCCTTTGAAGGTTTTACCATCCTTCCCTACCAAGGCCCATTCAGGCTAGTCTCAGTATGCATTTCACATGTTACTATTATATATAGCTGCATACCCACGCATATGCTACCATACGATGTTGAGTCCGGCAACTGCAACCTCGGCATTCCCAACAACATCACATACCACTCGCTGCAATATTCCAAGATCAACAAACACTACATAGATATGGACGTCTCAAAGCTCTTCGATGTCAAGGTTAATCAACCCGCGCATATATCTCAAATTAATGTAAATGGCGATCTCAAACTAATACCGCATCAATCATTAGGGCAAAGTTGTCCTTGTAACAGGTGGCGCGAAGGGTGAATATTGGGGCTTTTATGGTTCATTTCCAAATCGGCTGCGAGACTAATAGGGGGGGTACATTAGGTATTGGTCGCATGATCTCCCGAGGATTCGTCGAAAATGGTGCAAAAGTCTACATATCATCCCGGGATGCAAAGGCCTGTGAGCAGGCCTGCGAGGAGCTCAACAAACTCGGGAAGGGTACCGCTCATGCGATCCCAGCCGATTTCTACAAGCTGGAAGATTGCAAAAAGCTCGCAGAAGAACTCGGAAAGAAAGAAAAAAGTGAGTTCAAACGTCCCATTCAAGGAATGCTAGAGCTAAGCGATATAATTGTGTACGTGCCCTAGAGCTCGATGTCCTCATCAACAACTCAGGCTCCAATTGGGGTGCCCCATACGCCGAATACCCCGAGTCCGCATGGACCCGCGTCCTGACCCTCAATCTCCAGAGGGTCTTTACCATCACGCAGCTTCTGACCCCATTGCTTGAGGCAGCCTCAGAGAAGCCAACAAACCCGGCAAGGGTAGTTATCATTGGATCTGTTGATGGATTAAGGGTTCCCTCGCTCGAGACATTTGCATACAGCAGCAGTAAGGCAGGGGTACACCACCTGGGAAGGGTTTTGGCAGACCACCTCGGCAGGAGAGGCATCACTGTAAACACCTTGGCTTGTGGGCCTTTCGAAAGCAAAAGTAAGCTTACTCAGTCCTTTACCAAACTCTACAATCTCATTCCCCACGCCTGTATTTTTTCATTTTTATTCCGGCACAGGGTCTAATATTACATTTAGTGATGGCGGCAACCCTCGCAAAGTTTAAGGATTCTATCGAGGCTGGAATACCTCTCGGCAGGATAGGCACCCCAGAGGATGTAGCGGGTGCTTGTTTGTTTTTGTCTAGCAGAGCGGGTTCCTACATCAACGGAGCAACAATTCCTGTAGACGGAGGAAGTGTGATCAAGAGCAGGTTGTAGATGATGAGTCACAGCAACTACCAATATACCTAAGTCATTAGCGGTATCGGCTTTAAGGCGTTTTCTTTAATCAAATTTTGGGGACTATATTACCTCGCTTATCGTGCATCTACAATCGACTTGTATATCTCGCTTTCGAGTCTCCTAACTTTCACTTAGTCATTGATCGACGTTTCGGATTTTGCACGAATTATCAAAAAAAGCCCAATCATACACTCCCTACTACATTCGATAAGTGCATGCATCCAAACTGTTGCTGAAGCCTTTCCATCGCCAGACCCGACCCAAACAAAAAGAAATCAATCGAAAGTTATCTATGCTCTGCTATCCGTACGCCCAAACTTTTGGTACAGCTGACACTGACTCATGTCAGTCGGCACTCACGTGCTTCGAACTCGAACCACGTGGTCTGGATGTGCAGTACCATTTGAACCACCACACCAGCTGCGCAGATAGGTGGATGAGACAACCATTCAGACATTAGACATTGCGATCGCCCTTCTGAAACCTCTACTACAGTACGGCTAGTTAGATCTGCAGATAACATGTAGGTAGATATGCTTCTAGAACACGGGAGCCTTTCCATACTTTCCAAGTGAGATGGTACATTACGATCTTATTCATCTGTATCTTTGAGCTTATCAATAATTAATAATAAAACTTGAAAATTGTAACAAATTCTAACCAATAATGACAATTTCTTTACTTCGTTAAATACTAGCTAGAAATTGTAGCAGCTTGGATGACAAGCAGGCTAGAGTGGCAGGAGCGAGAGTAAACGACCAGCCCCCGTCTAAGCACATACAGGCATAAAATCACACAGTCGCACATTACTTACAACCCAATACATCACTTCTTCTAGATCTATCGATTGGTGATATTAGTCTTTGCCATTGGACTGTAACCTCGAAGTACAAGGAAAGCCTGGAGTTGGTGAAACTACAAAAATCATGAAGAGTTGATTGAGGAGGACATTTTTGATGAAGACTCACCACATCAATCGGGGAGTAGGTAGGTATTGAGACAATGGCCCCTTGCAGGTATTTAGCCGCATATCGTTTCCACTACCATGGGAGGATATTGTTTTCCAATTAAGTAGTCTGGCTGGGATTCTGTTTTGCGATGCTTCACCCCGCATCATGCATGCATCCCTACCCCTGTTGCAGCATGTGCATACATGTCGTCACGAACAAGGGTCTGAACCAGAACTTTTTCAGAAAGTCTAGAAGTAGGGGCTCACAATATTTCAGTTTTGTGATGGTCAAGCAATGTGTGATTGTGTAGTTGCACTGGAAAGTAGAAAAGTTCCTGAGTTTTGCTCTCGGTGATATTTTAGTGGCATACAATTCGGGCGGTGGCGCCTAAGTGAGACAATCGAATAATAATAGTCTGGAGTGTAGGTACGGAGTACTGGTATATATATGTATACCTATTTCCATTGATTCAACCCTGCCAGTGTGGCGTATTTAGTGCTGCTCGACCGCGACTGAACATTCCCAGTATTTGGTTCATGACTGAACTAATACGAAGTACCGTACCTAGTTGGGTGGTAAACATATACCTGGTGTGTTTAGTACGTGGGGTCAGCAGTGGCAGGGGTGCATGGATGTGATTTGGATGGCAGGAACGCTAGGAACTTTTGCTATGTATCCACAATCACAATGGTCTTAACTAACATAGCATGTGCCACCTTTCCGCTGGTGATAAAATCACCACAGGGTTGTTGGAGGCGAGGAGTTTGCCGCTATCGCCCGCCCCCAAGTACTAGTACACGCAACCACCATTAGTCCAGTAGTTTAGAGTAGCATGAGCTAGGCATATTGTACATACAACATGCAGGATGTACGTTCCTAAAATGAAGGCCGTACGTAAGTACCTACTGTAACCCAAGACTGGGGTACATATGAGGTAGGTACTTGGGTATTCTTTTGTGGAGACTTATATAGCTATTTGTACCCTTCGATACTCCGTACCTATGTATGATACCTCCGGACGTGATCTCACTTTTTGGCTCGGTACCTGAATAGGAATAGGAATATCACTTTCTGGTCAATGGCGTACACTTCCTAGGATCATTTGCCGAGTCTATCCGAATTCACCGAAGTCGCGAACTGTTTTACAAGGACCATTCCTTTTTCATCCCCTGCAGGGTAGGTACGTATGTATGTACCGTACTCGTACACATTGTCTGGTTACGTACACTCTCTATTGGCCACTGAGACAGGGTGTCAATCTGAGGGGCAACTCAATACATACCTCCAGTTATTCAATGAAAGACTCAATCTACCTATATACAGGACAGCCGGACTCCTAGCATTGCTGACTGATATCTCGAGTTCGGCGTTTACAAGCCTGACATTGTTGATGCCTTCGGGGAGATAAGTACATGCAAATAGGTACTCCGTACTGGGGTTCTAAACTATAAGTAGCCCCGCTTTAATTAATGCTTGAGCAAGCTTTAATCATAAAATCAACCTCATGATGGGCTTTGACAATTGATACTAGGTAGTAGCGAACCCTTGTTGTCAATGTCTCAAGGGATAGATAGTAGGTAGCTTGCAGGGCGCACACTAAATCCACCAAGAAACTTCATCAATTTGATGGCTGGTGTGGTTTCCTCGGAGGCGGTATGAAGGTCTAAGCACTGCGGCCGTGTGGCATAGGTGGGGACTTTGATTTTTATATACATATATGAACTGCCTGCCCGGTGATCGAGGGAGGAAATGGGCAGGCGGGTATACCTACCCATACAACGTGGATATTTGATTTGAAGGACATGCCACCACGGTCGTCTCATCATCATCCCTCAAAAATCATGACTCTTTGAAATAAAATAAAAAAATCTCCTGAACTTCTCTTCTCACATTAAGTATGGAGCTGCGCAGCGATATACCACCACCGTCCACCGTGATGGAACGACCTCCTATTTCGCGCATAGCCAGGGCAAGAGAGAGCTTTCCCGGAAAGCTAATTGTGCCAAATATCCACAGACAGATGGATGTACCATCCATCAATGTCGTTCCACCTGCAGTATTCAATCCATATTCACGTGACACCAAGTCCTATCATCATGATCATCCTGATGATCTCGGTTCCAATATTTACACTCCTGCTCGTCACTTGCGTCACCTCAGTGTCTCTTCTTGTGCAACACAATATACCCAGCGAACCCAAAGTACAGTGCAAGTAATCCCAACTCGCATAATCTCAAAAATCAAGCAACATCAATGTGGGACAACCAGCACGGGGCGTGGAGGTCGAGCGAATACCTCTATTCCATTTTGCAAAAAAAATCTCAGACGAGGTAGCACTTCTGCAGGAGGAGGAGATAATCACCAAAAGGTTCATACGAATGATTATCAGGAGCTAGAGTCTCAGGTTACAGAATCCCTTTCTGGGTTTCACTATGCTGCAACACCATCGGTTGGAGATGTGGGTAGTTCGAGAGATCTACAGGCCCAGCTTCATGTTCAGTGTATGCAGTCCTCCCCAGTACCCAGGTCGAGGGAAAGGTGTTGTCTGAGAATGGGTATTGCTAGAAGTATAAAGATATTTGAAGCACTCACAAAGAGATTCAAAATCCTCTTTCGAGCTGGGCAAGGCGTTGGAGAATGGAAAACATCTATGGAACTCAAGGGATCTAAGGCACATAGCTCGCGAACCAAGCTAGGCGGAGTCGACCTATGTACAGATAGGGGGAAGGTGAAAGCTATCGATACCCTTCAAGCTACCCACTGCCAAAAGATTGGTGACTATGGAATTTTTGCGTGGGGCCCAGGTGAGAAAACACTGAGGATCAAGAATAATGGAACAGGAAGCTGTGTTTTTATGGTGTATGTAGTTGCCTTCATAGTGTGATGCGACTGTGAAATACATTATACTGACGTTGTTTGTAGGACAACTGCGCCAGAAAATCCACAGGAGATCATAGAAATACCGCTTCCCCCCACATACCTCCAGAGACAGCTCTTTGTTTATTCCAAAACCTTGATTTGCGCGCTTGAGGACTGGAACAAGCATTTCCAAAATCCGCCGCCACATTGGGTAATCAATTTTGTTCCCAAGGCATACCTTCGCCGTGGTTGGCATTTAGCGGAAGATGTAGCGGAATACCTACGCATATATGGGTTAAATGCAGGGGTAGATTCAAACGGCAGTCATCGGAGTGCTTGGAAGGTGGAATATGAGGCAATTGGACATAAAGCTTGTCTGGTTGGTGAAGGTGGAAAGCCATACGCGGGCGAAGGATATCCCGCAGGTCTGATTGGAGGTCAAAGTTTGTTTGTGGGTAATGGAGTTAGGGAGCGACATCCAAGCAGATGCTGGGAGAGAAAAGAGGGATGGGATGATCTTGTTATAGGGCTTGCGTTGTAGTATTTGGCTTTGCCCTCATGAGGAGGGAAGGATGTATATGGTCTACCCATGTGGTAGACTACAAATCTGTCACTTGGGAGTTTTGTGTTTTGGAACGCACGGAGTACAGGTTGATTTCTAATGGTTACTGGCTCGTTTAATTCCTCATTTACTTATTTAGAGAATCTCTAAAGTTGACAGTTTGTATTCTGGGAGTTTGACCAGAAGGATAGAATCAGGAGGAGAAGAGGACAAATGTATGTATGAGATACATGCTCCGGAACATATCGTATTGGCATCTGTTCACATGGGTAATGGTTAGCATTTATAAACATTCCCACATATCATTCGGGAATCGAAACCACTGTGCTTGCAATAACAGTGGTCTGTGAATATCTATACTTCAAACGGTCTATATATATATACTACCGAGAAGAAGCCCCTACAAAGGTGCAAGAAAGTGCTGAGCAGAGACTCCTATCAAATCTGCAGAAACTCTGCAAGCCTCATTGGAATTGCTCATGGGGGGATTTTGGTTATTACCCCCTCTAGCACCCGGACCCTGTACATATACGGAACTAGATTTAACCTCCATAACGGTTCAATTTATAGGCATAGATCACTACTGAAGGAAGGTACCACGTGAGAGTGAAACTGAATCGAATATCCCGATTTGGAGTGCCCAATTGGAAACCATCTAATATAAAGATATCCTTGCCATTCTGCAAGAGCTCAATGTGCAAGCTGCGGGTACTTTTCGTAGCTGTGATAAAGGTTATTGTGAACTGGCTAATGGAGAGTAGCTAGTTACACTCAACGTGAATATCTCAGCTACTGGTATCGGTGATGGCGGTCTTGGGCAGACTCCCGCCAACCACTCCGTCCTCAATCCCCTGAGCAGTAACAATACCCTTCCCCTCGCTATTCTCCCTCCATACGCCCTCACCATCTACAAACTCCTCTTTCTTCCAGATCTCCACCTTCTCTTTCACGATCTCCAGACATTCTTCACCCGCTCTCCAGGCAGCTTTTCGGTGAGGTGCTGCTACTGCAACTATGATACTTTCCTCACCAATTGGAACCTCACCCAGACGGTGGATTAGAGAGATAGCAATAAGCTTATGCTTCTGTACCATACTTGCCGCAATGGAGGACATGGTGCGCAGTGTAAGGGGTGGATAAGCCGAGTAAGTCAGATGAGATACTGGACGGTTATCGAAATTATCTCTAGTTGTACCTTGTATATGTAAAAAGGATTTCATATTAGCGAATATAACGGAGTTTTATCCACGAGGGGAAGGAGCTACCGGCAAAGAAAACGACAGCACCGGCACCAGGATCCTTTACAGAGTCGAGGACTGTGGTAATTGAAAGAGGGGAGGTGGTGAGCCCAACGGTGATAATGGGCATCGGTATGCCAAAGGCAGGGCGAGTGCCGGAAGTGAGAAAATTCTCAACGGTGGCATGCTCGGTGGGTGTTTTGGGGTTCGCATTTTCGGTAGCCATGTGTGATGCTGAGTCTTGGTTTAATGCCCTGGTATCCGAGTCTGGGTATACCGGCAAGAGGCTACTTGCTGGTGGAGCACGTTGTTGCAGGGTTCACTAGTGCCCAACCACAAACCGTTTTGCAGTGTGAGATAGGTATTCGTTTCCAAAGTGGGGCATCTCGTATACTGTAGCATATAATACATAGATGAAACGACAAGATTTCGAGTTATAATCCTGAGTTTTGCCGGCATGAATTATAGTAACCCTGTTGACATAAAAACCAACACGCAAATTCAAAAACAAGAGATATTGTGGCTGTATACGATTTGTCCCACATGCAGTCTTTGTGCTTTATCAGTCGCAATTCGATACTAATTCTCCAAACCTGTATTGGTTGGCACAACGCCCCGCCAACGGGAAAATACCTTGTACCATTTACTTCCAATATTGATACAGCTTGCACCCCTTTCATGGAACCAATTCGGGAAGCTCATAAGTAACATAACAATTATACCCGGGAGCTCTGAATACACGAATCGAGCCATTGCAGGAAATCTGTTCGTGGGAGCTTGGGTGGCTTATACTTTGGTTGCTTTTGGTGATTTATAGGAGGTTGGCTGAGAGTAGAGGATTATACAAGTGGCATGGGGGGATAGTTTGAATACCTAGGCCCCTCCCCCCAAAAAGAAAATGAGGGGGCGAGGAGGGTAAAAGTGGATGATGATTAATCATTAGTTTACGAGAGCCCAGACTACTGAAATTTAAAGCGGGCAAATCTGAACTTGAATATGTTCCGGCCCAGTCATGTTTTTCGTCACTAACCCAGTCTAGTGATCATTAGATAGTATGAGTTTTTCAACTGGACCGGGCTACTGATCAAAAGTGCTCATTGATGACTGGGCTGGAACAAATACATATATTGGATTGCAGTCAGAACTGGTCATGTGCTGATACTAGTAGTTTTCATAATCAGCTTGGTATTAATGTACTTGAGCTTGAAGTCACAACCAATGTGCATCGTAAAAGGGTTTGTAGGGTACTATTATATACAAGAAGTTGGGACATATAATGTAAGGAGTATATACGATAGGCGGAAACCAGGGCAGGAAATGAAGATTAAACAGTGAGACTCCAAATGTTGAGCACCAGTTAGCCATGTCCTTATATAGTTTGACCGTCCTCATATTATTGAAAAAAGATCCATCTACACATAATAATCAGGACCTTGTGAACCTCTCCTGCTGCCTTCATAATAACTTCCTCTGTGGTGACTTCGATGACTGCCTTGGAGGCTGTGGCTTCGGTGACTCCGGTGGCCCCTTGAGTGTCTCCTTGGGGACTCGTAGTAATGTACTGGGGAAGGTGGTGGGAGTGGTGACGGTTGTGCATACACAGGACTAGGTTTTTCAATAATTCTCTCCCGAACAACTGGAGGGCGTCGATTCTGGAGGTATATGGCAGCGGTAAGAATTGCGGTGATGAAGAAGAAAATGATGTTTGCGATTGCAAGACCCCAAGCTGCTTTTACTTCAGCACAGTGTTGCAAGTACGTGTATGTGCCGTCGATTTGAAGTCTCCGTGCATCCCACCATGTCCCATCAGGATTGACGCTAACTTGATCCAACCTCACCACAACACACTCAACATTGGCGATATTGCTCAGCACTACCACGGCAGCAATTAAAAGTGCCATCGCAACAACATCAAAGAATGTCATCCATAGCGCAGTATTTCGTGCCCTGATGAAGGTGATAAGAACGCAGAAAGCCCAAACGGAGGCGAGAATTGCAACAACGAAGAGGAATTGAATGGCTCCGGGAGTTTGGGTATCATTGCGACTGTAGTGACTAATTACCACAGCGAGAACAGCCCATGCAGGAATGAGGGTGAGAATTTGGGCAATGCGGAGTATGATATGTGCAGTGCCATTTCCGTCGTTGTTGTAACTTTGTGCCATATTGGATACTTCGGCCTAGGCATAAGCCTGATGGTGCGAATACCAAAGGCGGGAGTTGGTGGGCTGTTATAGTATGATGGAGAGATTTACGCATTTCTTTTATCTCTGCAAAACTTTAGAACCAGTTGTGAAATCTCGGCTTGAAACCTGATTTGATATTCAAACATTTTTGGTGACATGACGTGTAGTTCAAATATTGTGACGACACACAAATATCGATATAGCTACATGTACATTTGCTGTAGTACAGCTCGGTATGTATTGTATGTGCCTTATGCATGAAGTACCATCAAACTGTAAGTCACTAGGGCAGTACGAGATATCAACGAGATCCCTGCTCAGAGTAGTAACGGAGACGTCATGATACAGTAACAGCCGCAGGGCCCCCAAACTTGATCCAGTATGCCTACCAAGGATGTGTCTGATTGGCACTGCAGAAGAACAAGAGAAACTGAACTGAACCAAAGCTCGTCCAGCACCTGAAGCCAGTAGTGACTATTACGCATTAAGATCACTTTCTTTTTTTGAACCTATACACCTTGGGAGCCTTAGACTATGAGGCGGCCCCGTTCTCGCACCTTTAAAGGATTGGGTTTACACACGGGACAACATTCTACTTAAGCGCCCTTCCTAAACTCCGCAAGATAGAAGTGTCCGTACACCCATCTCACCAGCTCTGGGTATTAAGATCACCTGACCCCAACACCTGGCCATATTATGCTGCGCTTTGGTATATGCCTAGATACTTTACCATGCATAGGCCATATGTGCATACTGTATATAAAGAGGGGTGCATACACATATTAAAGTTCTTTATTATTCGTTTTCTGTAGTTTATTTCATATACAAGACAGTTAACACCAGGAATTGATGTCGGCTGGAGGGAGTAATTGTGGGATCAAATTAAAGACCCGCTTTGCTACAACGATAGTGGTGATACTCAGTCAACTTGAGCATGGGTATGCAGATATTTCCTGCAGGGTAATGAGAGAGAATTTTAGCTGTACTTTGCGGTGTATCAAAGGCCAACATATGTATTCAGTATTTCCCCCAACTATTCGGAGGCACAGGATAGTGATAACCATACATGCAATAAGAGTCCAATTATTTTTTTGCTCATAAACAACCTCCAGCTCTCTTCCACTATCTCTTTTGACAAGCCTCCGCAAGAAGATTGACCTTTCCAGGGGCATTCTGCGTATATCTAGCATTGAACTTAATGATTCTCTTGAGTAGGTTGTATGTTTCCACGGAGACAGCTTGTGGTACACTCAAAATGTCCCAGATTACATTCTGACTACACGGTGGGAAAGTGAGCGAACCTTGGTAGTTGTATACCTTGTTGTTAATACCAGCCCGCTGGAATTCCTTCATAATGTTCCTAAACGCCACATTATCAGCTACAACCAACCCAAAACTCCGTAAGGACCAGGAACACACATGGTATTAACAGCCGGGAGCCTGATCCAGGTACCAGTATTGCGGACACTATAGAGGTATGGGGATATTCCGCTCCAAAAGTCCGACTCGTGTATATTTGAAACATCAAAGAAAACTGCACGGACAGCGTAACGACCTATTTCTAGAATCAACTACACATTCACTAATCAGATTGTGTATGGAGCCATGGTCTTACCTGTTTTCGGACTCTTCATCACGAAATGTACCTCAATTGGATAATACTCATCCAAAAACCGATGCTCACTTGGGGTATGGAAAGCGATAAGGTGGAGATTGAACCAATCATTTTCCATCATTATCTCAGGAACATCCTTCTTGCCTATCGATGGACAGGTTGGTCTCAGCTCAATTGTGCGTCCTGTGTTTGTCATATTGTAGCAAGCTCGTAGTGGCGCCGCCCACTCATACCTGAAGCCACTGGGCTTCATTTTGTTATCGATGTTGATTGGAGACTGTAGGTCGCCAGACTGACACAGAGGCCACTCCTTTCGGTTGAGCTTGGTCCAGAGTATTGGCCCGGTGCCGCCGGTGTAATCCCAGTACGGCTCGCTATCATCTCCTATTGCGACCTTAGGCTCAGGTACGGCTTGCAAGAAAGAATTTTGAGATTGTTCATGGTGATATGCTGACGCCGAGGCTTTTGACACAAGCGTGCCGATGGCATAGAGTCCAAAAACACAAAAATTGAGCATTGTTTTCTTTTCTTTCAGAGAGTGGGAGGTGTTGTGGCAGTGGGAAGCTGAAGTGCACCTTCACGTTTGGCTGGGGCAAGGCTTTATAGAGAGCAGGAAGATGGTGGCTCCCAGGCCATACATGTGTGATGCCGCAGCATGCGGGAGGAGAAATCTGCATAGGGCCTATCAGGAACAGCAACGAGGTGAAGTCGAAGCAGTTCATAGAGTCACCTAATTGGGAATATTCCTGCACTCTAGATCACCTGTTGAGGGTTTCGGAGCAAAGTACAGGGTTCGTAATGGGTTCGTATTGGGTGTAGGTATACATGTGTTGATCCATTAGCTGCGGTTGTTCAGAACCAACTGCAGATCCCTAGTGTGCGTGGTTCCAATGACAACAAACCTCTTGGTAGCATAATTGGCTGTGCTGATGTTTCACCAAGGGTTTTGTGTACTGACAATGCGTCAGTCACGTGTGCCTATGCGGAAGCCTTGAGCATCGGAAGATTGATTAGGTCCTACCTAGTCTGTCTATATGTGGTGAAGCAGTTGGTGAGGAGGGGTGGAAGTGGATTCCCTGGTGCCGCTAATTCTTCAGGGCTAGGGAGTTCGAGACGGAAGAGGGGGCGGACCAACATCGGAGCACCTCAGAGATCACCAGTATCATCGGTGCTGTTCCTCATCTGGATGGCACCAATAATAACCAAAATGGAGACTGCCTTGAGGGAAAGGTTCCAAGTCAAGAGGGCAGAGATCGAGATCCCGTCGTATATTGACGACCTACAAAGTGGGATTTATATCTGGGAGCCGGACGTGGCAGAGAGGTGCAACATGAGGCAAATGTTGCAGGAGGCAGACGCGGAGGTCAACGGAATACAGAGAATCACCTACCCCTGAAAGAAACGAAATACGAGCAGCTAGTCCTCCGAAAGACCAAGAGGAGGAAGTCGGCGGAGGTGAAGTGGGTCAAATAGATTGGGATTATCATGGATGAGAGCCTGGCAAGCGCGCATCGATAAAGCCAGAGCTATGCTAGGCCAGTTGAATGGCATTGGAACCTCCTAGATGCGGCACAGGCTCGGCTGTTGGCAAAGATGATGAGGGACCCAACAGCGCTCGGGGACGTGTGGCCAGGCCCCGGGAACGAAGTATATCCAAGAGAGGCAGAAGAGGGGACGAACTGGGAAGGGGGGAGATCATGGAAGGATTGCAGTCCGCAGTGGAAAAAAGCCAATGATGACGGTTTCACTGCGGTGATATCCTCCATCCTGAATAAAGCGGCTGTGATCGGAGGAGGGGACCAGAGGTTGAGTGTAGGAAGGAGAATTGAGAAGGGAAGATCCCGGAAGTGAAGCAACTCGGAGCCCAAAGCGGACAAGTGGGAGCTGGCTATCCACGAAACCAGGGAGGACTCCGCCGGAGGTTTCACGGATGGAAGCATGAGTGAGGAGGGCAGAGTAGGAGGATGGCACGTGGAGGGGTTGGGGGGATGGAAGGAAAGAGTGGGGAAGCTAGCAACGGTGTGGGATGGGAGGTGGTAGGGATTTCTCAGGCAGCTATTGCAGCTGTGCGAAAGGCAGGACAGACTGGTAGGGCGAGGACAGGAGAATTGAAGGAAGTGGTAGGAAGTGAGGAAGAGGCAGGCAACACTGGGATCAAATGCGGTCTGATTTGCCTGGATCAAGGCACATGTCGGGACCTGCAATGAAAAAGCCGACCAGCTAGCCAAGGAGGGGGCAGAGTTGGGAGATGAAGATAAGGGCATGGAGAAGGCGATGGACGAGCCAGAGAGGTGGCGGAAGAAGGTGAAGGACCCTGATGAGAATTACGAGGTAGATCTAGTGGAGACGTTTCTGGACCTGCGATAAGGAGAGGGGGGTCATTAACGAATTTCTTTTGTTGCATGTATTTATTTCTGGGGGACGATGGCCGGGAAAAGAGGGCGTGGCGGCGGAAGAGTGCGCATATATATGGGGAATGCTGGGGCATGGTGGTGGGAGCCGGGACCCAGGTGTGGGATGGGTGTATATATATACGGACACTTCTATATTTCGGGGTTTTGTTTTCATAGATTCGGGAAGTTGGGCGTTTAAGCAGCGTGTTGTCCCATGCGTAAACCCAATTCTTTAAAGGTGCGGGAACGCGGCTCCCTTCGAGGGACAGGGGTATACTAGTAGAATCGAAAAGAAAAAAAAAGAAAAAAGTCTACAGAATATGTATCCTA
>Ga0307514_10001185_pt1 | contig 35090 bp, 44 predicted proteins | sample 16_EM_MG_FD_203088 | JGI IMG/M metagenome (GOLD analysis project Ga0307514, IMG submission 203088) | Populus trichocarpa ectomycorrhiza microbial communities from riparian zone in the Pacific Northwest, United States - 16_EM | ecosystem: Host-associated > Plants > Roots > Unclassified | place... | reverse complement strand
TACCAAACACTATACTCTCTAATCAGTATTTGTGGCCTTAAAGTGATGGTGCGCGTAAAAAATCGTCGATTTTTGATGGGGTAAGGCCGTTGCCACGCAGACCTATAATACCCGCCGGGTCCAAAACGGGAACCGTTGCTAACACTATGCATAGCACGTGATATGTCTGCCTCCGATCACTTAACAAGTATCATTATCACTAATCAGGGGAGAACGCCTAACATCACCCCTTCTCTATGACCAGTGACCTCAACCCTGCTTTGTCATAACAAGTAATACAAAACAAAAGATACCGCTAAACTCCCGCTAACAAAACATGATAATTAATTTCTGGCAAAAGAAATCAAAGTAAAAAATCATTTTGTTTGTCTCCCTTTTCTTTTAACCTGCGTATTACCACAATTAAAACTTCTGTCTTTTTCTACCGACAGGTTTGTCTTATAATACTCTTTCAATATCATCGGGTCACTGTCTACCACATTCGCATATAATTCGCACATAGTCTCCTCACATGAAATATCCTTCCACTTAACCAGATACGCGTGTTGCTGAAAGTTATAGTCGCATTGTCCGCTACCAATTATCGACTCCATACCCCAGCCGTTAGCATCTTCTTTGATTTCGATGACTTACTTCTTAGGGTCTGTCACTTTATATGTTTCAAGTAATACGATGTTAAAAACCAAGTGGATCTTCCATCACTCTGGCAGCTTTAGCTTACAGTAGTGGAGGTTGCTCCCTACTGATAGAACTTCGTAAGGTCCAAGCATTTAATCTTCCAATTTCTTGCATCGGTGTTTCCCTCATATGTGCTGACCGTGAAGCATCATCAGTTCTGATCTCTGGAAGAGTTCAATTCATTTCCGTTACGTATCGTAGATCTGTCCCATGGGCTCTATTGCCACATCCAGTTTAAGATGTAAATTCGTATGGACCCCCATCAGATAGTGCACACAGAGATATGATGCTGGACATTGAAACTGGACCTCAGTAGGCCAGTTGCATCTTGGTTCGAATCCGTAGTTGGTGTACAATGGAGATATGTTCGTTACCTTATGTTTCAAATCATTACACGGGTATTCTGCCATTACCAACAGGGATGCCCAATTGTTTTGTTCTTAGTTGCGGTGTGACAGTACGTATGACTCAATTACTTGATTGATTCTCTCCGTTTGTCCATCTATCTGGGGTGATATCTGGTCGACATACTACGCTGAATTCCCAAATCATTATATAGGCCAGGGAAGAAGTGTCCAGTAAATGTAGAGTCCCTATCTGAATCCACGACCTCCGGAAAGCCATCATATTTCGAGATGTTTTCTCAGTATTCCCTTGCTACCATAGGTGAATCGTTCTTTATGTTTGGAATGAAGTGTGCCATTTTGGTCAACCGTTCAACTACTACCAGTATCATTGTTGCTTCTTCAGATTCCGGTAAATCCCTAATAAAGTCCGTACTGATATGCGTTCAGGGTTTACATGCCAATTCCAGTGGGTGTAACAGTCTGTGTTTCACATGTCTCGGATTGTTCGTTCCTTGACATATATTGCATTGGCTATAATACTTCTGTATACCCCTTTCCATGTTGGTCCAGTAAAAGTTCTGAGATATCAACTCCAGCGTTCATTCACTTCCAAACTGTCCGTATACTTTGCAATCGTGTTCAGATTTCATCACACCCTGACATATTCCCTCCGGAACATATACACTATTCGTTCAGCATAACAGATCATCCTTCATTGCATAGTCCTTATGGACAATGTCCTTTTTTGCAATTTGTTTGCATATTCCTCTGTACTTATTATCGATCATTCCCTTTTCTTATATCCTTTCAATGGCTTCTGGTGGCTGGAACTCCACTTCCAGTGCCGCTAGCTGGATTGATACAAATTCTTCGTCATTGTCTATTTGCATTGCTCCAACTTCTAACCATTGTTCTTTTCGTAGTAATGCTGCATTTGTTGCCAAAGTTGTACCCCCTTCTCTGGAAGTGAACGCCGGGCACATTGCAAGACTGTCTACCTTAGCATTCGTAGAACCCTTCTTATAATATAGGTCAAAACTGAATTGCTTAAGTCCCTCTGCCCATCTTGCTTGACAACAATTAAATACAACCGCTGACTTAATATAAGTCAAATTTTGATGGTCAGTGTATATAATTGTTTTATGTGTGGCTCCCTGCAGAGAATGCTTCCATTTTTTCAAAAAGTATACTATCGCAAGCATCACTTTATCGTAATCATCATAATTTAGTTCCGCTGCGTTAAGCTTTCTTCACATCAAACTAACTGGATGAATTGTGCCATCTTCGAATTTCGGCAACAGTATTCCAGCTATTGCAAAATCGCACCCATCTATTTCCCTCAATGCTGGTCTTTCTGGATCATAATGTCTTAATATTGGAGTTTAGCCAGAAGTGAACAATGTTGTTATTTTCAGGAATGCAGCTTCTTGTGGTTCCACTCATTTAAGTTCTCTATCTGGCTGCAATTGATTGGTAATGGGTGACACCATTCCTGATAAATTGTGTATAAAGCATCGATAAAAGTTCCATCATCCCAATAGCCATTGCACTTCCTTCCTTCAAGTGGAGTGTGGCCAATGGACAATTGCCTTGCCTTATCTTAGATCCATTCGTAGTCCCTTTCCACTCATGATGAATCCTCAAAATGATGTCTCTGTAACATCAAACACGCATATATCAATCCCAACAAACATATTGTTGTCCAATAGGAGTTGAAAGACTTTTGAAACTTGTCTGCAATGGTTTTCCAGTGATCTTTTGGTTGCAATAAGTATATCACCAATGAAGGCTACTACTGCCATCCCTTGGGCCTCGTCAATGTGTAGTTTAGTATCAATAACCAACTCAATTCGGAATTGTGGTGCAAATATTCTATGGAATTGTCGTTCGAACGTTGCCAGTGCATTGGTTAATCTCAATGGTATAACCAAATACTCGCAAAGGCCAAACTTGGTTTTGAACACCGTAAACGTTGCATGTCCTAGGGCCATTCCAATTAAGTGAAATCCAGACCTCAGATCGATTGTCATAATAAAATCTACTGTGTGTAACCTGGATTGTAGTTCCTTCATAATTGGTAGGGGTATTTTATCCTTCTTTGTATAGTCGTTGAGATGTTGCTAATCAATGCACAACCTTCACACCCGACTGTTTGGTTTAGGTACAAATAATATATATGGCTGCATACATTACTGCTTGATTGTTGAATTTTCCTCTCGTTAATCATTTTATTGAGGTATTGTATCAAAATCTTCTCCTCCTCTTGAGACACCTGGTAAAGTGAGCTCATTCATAGCTTATCTTCTGCTCCTATTAACTCTATTCGATGATCACAACCTTTGTTGTCTGGTAACCTTTCTGATTCAGTTGGATCGAATAGAAGCAAAAACATATTGTAATGTTCAAGTAGTTTGTGTGCCATTGTAGGGCTACTCATAACAATTGCTCCAATATGAATATCATTTTCACTAAGTGAAACCCTCTTATCGTAAGTTACAGAATATCTCGGATATATTTTCCTTTGCCCTTAACCAGCGGCCGAACAATGTCGAAAATGTAAACGACTAGTGGTAGTTCCCCTAGCCTTATGCTTTGCCAGATACAAAGCATGGATTGAGGCATCATAGTCTCCAAAGGTTTTCATAACTTCAGAAGCATGATCATTCTGATTAATTGACCTATCATTCTTCCATTAACGTCGGCGGACTTAATTGTTTTAGTCCATTTGATGACAGGTATTGCTAATGCCATTGCTGCATCTGGACACAACACAAAGGATGTACTTCCTAAGTCTAGTATGCATCGTAAAGGGAAATAGTTCCAATCACAATTGATAAAGAATGGGTATATTGGTTGTTTGCCGATTTCTGTCGTTGTGATCTTGCCAACTTTCTGGGTAGATGCTGATTGATGATAGACAAAATCGAAGGTCTGATTAGATTTTTTCGTTTTCCTGAGTAGAGTTTCTGAGGCTTTGCGTTGCGACATCGCTATTCTTTCAACAATAGCGTAACCACATTGCGTTAAAGGTGAATTGGATGATGTAATGGTGTAAAGCACTGTTTGTGGTTGAATTCGAATTTCCTTACTGACCAGCAGTTTCGATCTTCCAATCATCCTCAGAGGACAAAATAAAATCTAAGGAAAAAAGGTATTCCTAATGTCAGAGCTGTGTTAAAATATTATTTTTCAACCATCATGGTTAATGTGCCTTGCTAATCACGATTGGACTCCGATTCCCACCAATTTCGTTCCTTGCTTGCCTGTCCTTCTTCTCGTTCCGATTTATGATGTATTTCCGCTTCATTCTCTGATTCATCCATGTCAGTATCTGATACTTCTTCTGAAAGTTCTTCTGCATCGTATTCCTCTTGGACCTCGCTATCCTTGCTATCCTTACTCTCGGTTTTATCCATAACCATACCCGCAATCTTCGCCTGCTTGTATTCCTTGGCTTTTGGATCACTGGCTGTTCCCTTGTCCAATTTAATTGATCTCACACAATCCTTTACTCAATCACTTCCTTTTCTGTCCGCAGGCTCGGTACATCGACAGCATTCTCTTGCCGATTTTCCTCATTCTATCTCGGAAGCATGTATCCTTCCATTTTATCAACTTATACTTTGTTATACGGTTTATCGGTTCTGTTTTTATCAAACTTTCTCTTCAATATCTTTTTGAATGTTTCAAACTTCCTTTTACTGTTTTCTTTGGATTCCTCCTTGCATTGATCCGGAGTCCACTCACAGGACTTTACCGAAGCCTTATCTCCAAGATTCTTTCTGTCTGCATCCCATTCTTCTGCCATGCTTCAGGCATTGGCAATATTGCTGATAATTTCATTATCAGTTTTTCTGGTCAAATCAATGATATGCATCTGCTCCAGAATATTTTGAGGAAGTCGTTCCACAATGAACTTCTTAAACGCTGCACCCGTAAACAGAGGTTTAACATTAAATATCTGGTTTTGGGTTAACATGTCTTGTATGCATCCTTCGTACCTGACTTTCTGAAGGTCTGCATATGCTTCCTCCTTAGCGTCTCAATCTTAGAACTGAAGTTTCAACGCATTAATGTATCCAATAATGGATTTAGGATGTATTCCAGTCAGAGTTCCTTTTAACGATTGGATATGCCATGCCGCTGCATAATAATCCAGCAATGAAACTATCCAGTCAATTGTGCTTTGATCCTTGGGAAACTTTTCGGGTTGGTCCACCATGTATACTTCGAGCAAAACCCACCACGAATTAAAATCCTCTCCTGATCTCCCCTCAAATCGCTTAGTTTCTTTGATTTTTATTTATTTGGCGAATTCCAACTGCTTAATACGCCTCTGTCGCCTAGACATTGGTCTACCTCCCTGACCTCCATCATCTGATAGCGGAGGATCTGGTGGTGGTGGAGGGTCTTCGGGATTCCCATTATTGCCTCTGGCGTTTCCATCATTTCCACTGGCATTTCCATTTTTGCCTCGGCTATCTCCTCGGGCATTACCATTGCCTCCGGTACCTCCTCAGGCATTATCATTACCTGCCGGCCGCACTTCCTGCTCCTCCTCTATTTCTTCTGATCCAGATAGATGCACTATCAGTATCCTTCAAACTAGATATTGATTTTTGATGGAATTGCGCCTGTCATGAAGGATGTATGTATCCCGCTTGCATTCCCAAAGAATGAGCTGCTGCAGAAGATCTTGTGACGTCATATGGTGATCATTTTGTGAACGTATATGCTTCCATGGCTATAGTTAATCCTGTATTAACTGCTGCCACCTGAGCGATTTGGTCGTCCATTGTTTGAGCATGTAGCCGTAATTCGCTTTTAGAGGGTATATTTTGTAACAACATTGTAATAGCTGCCATGCTTTTAATAACTTCGTCGATTCTTTGCAGTAGAACTGAAATACCCTTCTGTACCACCTGATTGGAATTTCTAACTGCCAGGATATGTAACGTATTATGAGATATTCTTTTACTCTGTTCCTGCAGGTCTTGTCGCATTCTGGCAACCAAGTCAGTTGCTTCGCGAATTATCTCATTATCCTGGGATTGCAAAATATGAATGGCAGAAAGCAATTCCTGCAACACCGCTTGTTGTAGTTGCATCATTGACCCTACTCCGCATACTTCTGGGTCAATTCTAATTTTCTCTTCTTATAGCCGACTCTCCATAATCAAAATCCCATTTTCGACTTAGTCAAATTTTTCTTCAAGTACTTCTTTTTCCTCATTGCATGCCTCAATAACATGCATGACTTGCTGAGCGAGTTCCAACAACTGTCTTTGAACTAAGTCGGAATTCACTTCAGTCATCTCCATTTCCCCATTCCCTGTCTCCACTTCCTCGGGCACTTCTTGACCGCTTAGTACCAAGCAGTCCCTTTGGGCCGCTTCGATTCTTCTTTGATACTCTTGGCATGATGCTGGGACAGCCATTGCCGTTTGGGATCGCGGCTCTTCTATCCTTGAATAGCTGGGTGGTAGAGCCTTGCCATTGTACGTCAATCTCCTCCTCGGGGTTACCATTGTGAAATAGATGGCGATAATCTGGTGCTTGAATTATTCGATTTAATAGAAGTGATACTTCATCCTTATGCGGGCAATTGTCGAAATGTCAGTGTTCCACAGAATGCATTTAGAGAATGTATGAATCTCTTCAGTGTATTTTGCCCAGAACTTTGTATCCGTAACACACTGATAAACAGTTACTGTGTTTGCAAAGTACCGCTGGACTTTATTCCTCCATATTGTATAACTGGCAACTGATGCAGATACAAATCTGGTGTCTGCAATATTCTGGATAAGTCCACTGTCCCAAGTATATGCAGAAGAAGTTGTCTTCGCACCTCTGACACTCCAAACTCAGATATATTGTTCAGTGTCAGTTTTGGTAAAACTGTTAAATATAGTTTGGAATCGTTTGGGTATCGTATAAAATCAGCTCCTGTTTTGTTTAACTCCATATACAAATTAAGTAGCTCTGGTGTCTTGTAATCCTCAACTCAGATACAGCATAGAGTACATAAAATATTTTACTATTACGGGGGTTCTTAATCCTAATAATCAATACAACATTTATTGAATCAAGTACAGCCACCTATCTGTTTAGTGGCCTTTCTTTCCTCGTCTTATCCTACGACTCAACCTCTTCACCTTCTGTCAACAGCGGCCATATCAAACCATCTCCCGTTCCCATCTCCGATATACGCAAAGACTAAACTTCCCCGTCAAACCATGTTACGGCGGTAATTTCAACATAAGTAACCACACTCAATCGTACATGTGAGTAAGTAACTTCTGCACGGCAGCAAACCCTATTCCGTTGTCGTTGTATTCTTCGGCATGAATCTTGATAGTTTGTCTCCTGTTCTCTGCCAGTTTGTTTCATTGGTTTCCTTGTCGCTTGGCTAACTGTCTAGAATTCTTCTACCTTGCCTTTGTTCACGGCAAAGGATTGACATGTCCTCGTCTGGTTCAGTGCAAAGGATCCATAACGTAACGGTTCCTATCCTCTTTGGATTTATGAATAAATACCTCCACACGATCCAACACTTCATTGATTCTCAAACCCCTTGTAAACTCTAGTAACCGTGTCCGTCATGTCAGGCCACTGAGGTCGTACTACAGTTGCTTGACATAACCCTTCTGGAAGTACTTCACTAGGCAACCTTTGGTTGTCTCTAAAACAGACAAGCACAGGCTGTGATCCTATATTGGCTGAAAGCCACCAGCAACACTGTGCTGCGAACAAATTCTGCTTTGCTTCGTAGGTTGCGAGTAACTTTGGCAAGGCCCACAGTAACATGTCGACTTCGTTATTGAAGGATATTGTCATGTATCAGAGTATCTGTCAAAGGTGCGGGGCACCCGCTACAGAAAGCTAAAAGATTGTATAGATATAAAATAATAGATATAGGTATCGTGAGAACGCCATAAGATATCAGATTGTTCTTCACGGGTATGTATCGGTTATTCTCTTGCTGCTCGAGCGTGTTCTTCCATTGCCGGAACAATGTCATCTCTTTATCGTCGGTGGAAATCCTCTTCAGACGATGACGTAATCGCTCATGATAGCTCTGTGCTTTGCGACTTCCATGTTTGCGAATCTGCTTCCCAGAGCTAGCCACGAATTCCAGAGTGCATCGTGTTCATGCCTGATTCCATGTTAGACAATTAATCAGACCATAACTTCAACTTGAACAAGTTGCAACCATGTGGGCCTGTAGTTGGATTATCCACAATACTGCTTATCGCCTAAATTAATAACTCAGTTGAGCTTTTAATCTGAACATCAATACAATTACTCGGCAACCAGCTGACACTAAGCCAACATAGATTATAGACACGTAAGCTCGTATCCGATAGGAGACACGATTGCGATCTAGCCTACCCCAGCCATGAGGAGTGCTCGTTCCAAGATAGGGCCTACGTAATAAATCCCTCAGTGTTTTTCTTTGCTAAGGGGGAGACCGTTCACCCCCCGCAAAGTGCCCCACTGAATTCTGACCCATTACAGGTAGGAGTGAGGAGTCCTCTTAATTGCGTATTGACTATTAACTGCCATGCATTATAGCCATACATGTCATGCTATTATCTAGGATGTAAATTAGGTTGAAAACAATACACTCGGCAGAACACAACTTCTTTCGATCTAGTAGTATTGTTACATAATCAAATCAGCTGCCATCGCAGTTTGATTTCAATGAACCCATTAAGCAGCACACTGCTGATTTACTCGAGACATAACTAGTATGAACTCCAGCTACTGGGCATACAGCTTTGTCTAACTCATCGACACTAATCATAGGTGTATACATATCACGAGATATGTATGTGTCATCGAGCAGCTCATTAGTACCAATGGTTACTGTCAAGGGAGAACCCCTAGTACAGAACCCCTCCTCGGCAAATTCCTCGAATGGTAATATGCCTGGGTACAGATATCTCAGCACTCGGTAACCGATATTCTCGATATGGCAGAATTGAATTACCACACAGTAGTTGTGTGTCACAAGGAGCTCCTCCAACTGAATGAGCAAATTGCCAAAAAACTCGACAGTCCATTCCAATGCGGATTCAGATTGTGTCAGCAGATGTGCAGGCATATGTTGCCCAGTAACGGATGTGTATAAGGGAAGTAATTGTAAAGTTTGTTTAGATAGAATTCTTAATAATATTTTAAGATCATCTTCGGTGCATCTGTGTTGACTGTGGTGTGCTGCTTGGTTCATTTTCTGATTGCAGCATCAATGGTGCCTCTTAATAGCCAACGTCCCAGGTCTTGTGTGAACACCCCATTCGTATGATTACATTGCTCATGACAGGGTTGTCGTGGCCACACCATTAATGTGCCTGGTGATACCATGTCAAGCATCCCATAGGTCATCGTCTCCATGCAAAGTGGTTTCAAAGTGTTACGCTGCTGATAAGTATAAGGCCATCGATCGCATGATATTATGTCAGCCAACGCACCAGACAGACTTGAACTTAGATATTTTGCATTAGTGTGAGCTGGTAGTTGGAACATCTACCAATCAAATGATTGGTAATGCTTAATGCGATTACTATCTCCTCTGAGATAATAATCCATGCGGTTATAGATTTAATTGGTGACCACCCGATACTACAGCAGTGTAGAACATAGACGAGTTTGCTTGTATCGAATACGATAACCATTGCGATCCGTACAACTGAAACCAATGAGCAGTGATCGCTTTAGGCTCGTGCCAAGGCCGTTGTTCCCTCAGTTACATGATGCTAAGGTGGAGACTATTCTTTGACTGGAATGTGCCCCACCTAGTCTTATCCCATTACACTTAAGGGTGATGAGTTAACTTAATCGCATATTGACCGTCAACTGCCATGAATGATAACCATGCATGTCCCGCATAGTTTCCAAGAATGAATAAGTATCAAAACTACTAGCACTGCTAAGGACTACGTCATTCCTGTAAGGCTAGGTAGTTGCGAGTTTCCTTGCCAAACACAGTACTCTGTTTGTAATCATTACGCGACTAATATCAACTCCCGCCAAAGCGCATATTACTGACCACTTCAAATATCTTGCATAGGTGTTATGCATATCATGCGATATGTATGCCTCCAATTACTAAACAAGTATCATTATCGCTGTTCAGGGAGAACCCCAAACACTTGCCTGGTGTTGCAGACATGTATACAATCTGGATTTATACCTGGAACACACTACTGGAGAGCTACCATCAGAGGGTGTATAAAATCACTCTTCCTACAGTCAAGCTTCAGGTCAGACAGGCAGAAAACCCAAAGCCTGCCAAGGTGATCAGTACGGAAGCTGCGCATGCTGACAGTGCTATTCTTCTTGACTATTAGACCTCTGAGGTGGCGCTTGAAGAGCATGACATTGGAAGCACTGACCAAAATATCCCGATAGGCAACAATTATATGGATGACAAACTGCCTTTCGGGATACCAGGGTGCTGCGCGAATTACGACGATAAACGTGACGAAATCGACGAGAGTCATACGAACTCCACCGGTAGCTGGCGACAATGGGCCGCAACTGACCTCGGGTGGTTTGACTTTGCCACCTGTTATGTCGATGGATCTGAGTGCAACGATGGCGATGATGCGGATGCTGATGAGGAGGAACAAGCTTCTCCAGCCGATGATGGATTAACGCAGACTTTGGTGGACTGACGGCATACTACTAGACAGTGTGAACATTAGACAGTATATTTCAGACCTGTAAAATAGGTTAATGGCGAAGCAAATGCAATGGCAAGTGATGTATCTGAAGCGAAGACTGTATTGTAATAAGTGACAAGATCTCAAAGTTAAACTGATATGAGAGAGTGAGGCATCCGATAAATAGTAACAGCTGAGAGGTAATATGTGACACTGGGCCGGCGAAAGATATAATCAGCACTAGGCATTGCGTAAACGGCTACAGTGTAAATGGAGCCCCTATGAAGAGTGTAACACACATGTTGTTCTGATGGTGCATATACGTCACTACATTCCGGATGCAAAGTAACGGAATCCTCATGCCTGGGTTGCGAGCGTCCACGGGGTAATATACAACGCGACACGTCACAAGAAAAAGAGACATTGTATATTAGCCGCCGTTGGGGATGAATGCAACGCGACTCGTCCCTTGGCCGACGGGTCGCGTTTGATTTTCCCTCAGAGTGTTCGAGGTTCTGTCAGAGCTGTGAAGGCCATCACACACCCCACGGTGTGCCGGACGGAAACTCGGTTTATTGCTGATGATCTCTCTACATTAAATCTGTTTTATTTCCTCGCAGAAGATGCATAATTTCGGAAACAAGTCTGGTATATCCCGGAACAAATCTCCGTTAACAGTTCCATAATCCTAACAGTTCTTGGACTACTTTTGTATCTGTTGGCCGACGCCTGTTAACGTTGGCCTTTACTATATCTGGATCCATTCGTAATCTGGACCTGCTGATAATGAATTCTAGAAATGCATATTTCTTTGCATCAAACATGCACTTATTGATTTCGACACACATATGATTATCAATCTGTAACTGGAAAACATTGGAAACCTGTCTATGATATTTGTTATGTGATCATTTTGTGGCAATCATAATATCATCGATAAATGCCACAACTACCATTCCTCCATCGTCATCAAGAGTAAAACCTGCACTAATGACAAGCTCTACATCCTGCAGAGTTCGGAGGATTCAATTAATTTCTCTTTGAATGCCCACAGGTGCATTGGTCAATCAGAAAGGCATAACCTTATATTCGTATAACCTAAGTTAGGTCGTAAATGCTGTAAACTCTTCATGACTTAATGCGATTTATACCAAATGAAATCCCGCCTTCATATCGATTTTTGTAATTATATCGCAGTCTATAATTTTTCTTGATAACTCATACATAATCGGCAAAGGTGTCTTGCGTTTCTTTGTATGATCAGCAAGATGACGATAATCCACGCACAGTTGGAGTCGCCTTCCATTGGGTTTGGGAACAAACAATGTTGGACTTCAAACTGAACTACTGAATGTTTGTAATTTCTTTTCTTTAATCATCTTCTCAAGATCTGGAACGAATATCTTTTCCTGTTTTTGGGAGAATTGATAGATAGGTCCCATGCTGTTCTTATGCTCCGAAGTAATAAGCAACATTGCATTGTCGCATTGTCTAGTATCGGGTAATTTTTGTGGCTGCTATGCATCTAATATTAACAAAAACTTATGATATTGTTTAGGTAATCGATTGAGCATAGAAGGTCTGCTTTGAACTAAACATCTTAAATGTATGGCATCACTATTCAATGCGACTCTTTTATCGTACGTAATTGAATATTTGGCGTGAATCTTATCAAGCCCATAGAACTGCAAGCCACACTGTGGAAAATGTAAATTAGATGTCATGGTTCCTGGCGCTTAATATTTTCCCAAGCACCATTCCAGCGTCAAACAATCGTAACCTTTTCATGTTGGCATAACTTCAACAGCATGATCGTCAGAATTATAAGAATGATTCTTTCCGAATGATGATCCTGATGGAATTGTATAGATTCCTTTGGCAACGATTTCGCGTCCAGTAACATCCTTGGATTTCACCTTTGTTGTTTTATTAATAACTGGTATTTTGAAAGTCTTAGCCGGATTTGGGGAAATTACAAAGATATTGCTTCCTAAATTTGGCATATATTGTAACGGATAATAATGATTGTCATAAACCATAAAGAACGTACATATTGGTCTTTTTCCGATTTTTGTAGGTGATACTTTTGTAATATTCTTCTGTTTCCTGCAACACTCCTACGAGACACAATCTGATGATATGTTTTGTTGTTTAGTGGTATGATCAAATTGATCAGTAGCTTGACATTTTGTCATTGCTATCCTTTCGACAATGGCATATCCACAACAGGATATTTATCAGGGTTATAGTAGTAGTATTATATAATGTTTGTGTTCGTATCCCCCTACTAACCAGCAGTTTCGACCTTCTTGTCATCATCAGACAGGAAATATAAAAAAGCGAATAGTTCTTCCAATCGTGCATTGGAATGTTAAAACATTTGATTTTCGACCTATAAGCCAAATGCTGCATATTTACTAGCTGAGTCATCAGAATCGCACCAATTCTTCTCCATCTCGGGTACCCAATCCTGTGAGGAATCCTGTCCATCTGCATCGTCAACTCTTCCTTCAACTCATCATTCTCTGAGTAATTTACTTCTTCTGATTGCTCTTCATCTGTGCTTTCCGCTTCAGATATATCAGGATCTTCCTCATTTGTCATATACTTCTCAATTTCTGAATCTTCCTTTGGATGGTATGCTCCTACTTTAAGCTTCTGGTAATGCTTGGCTTTGGGAAATGGTGCTGTTCCCACTTCCTTTCTTGCCCAACAGAAGCAATCCATTCATTTGTGGGCACCTTTCCAGTCTCTGGGCCAAGTGTATCTTGGATATTACCCTGCTGCCTACATTTGATCAAACACGGATTTATTGAAACCTTCAGTCAGTTCCGTATACGTCTTATTTCAATCGGTTTTGGGTGTACAATTTTCACCGGACTGATTATTGTGTTGTACTGGAAAGATATTGTTAAAGTTGCTTGTATTTTCAAACTGAGTTTCTTTATCGAATCGAGACTTTCTCTGTTCCTATTTCCGTACCTCTGAAATGGGCTTTCTGAGTCCTACATTCTTCCCAGTCTGCTCCCATTTTTCAGCAATTCTTCCGGTGTTGTTAATAATGCTCATAATTGGATCATCAGTTTTTCAGGACAAATCGACCGTATGCCTTTGCGCCAAGATTCCATTCCGTAATCAATTAAGGATAATCAGTTTCAATGCTGCTCCGGTAACCAATGCATTATCATGATACATCTTGATTGGTGTAGACCTATCCCGGATGCATCCATTCTACCGGACTTTTTCAAGGCAGCATTGGCCTCGTCATTGGCGTCCTGATCCTCAAATTGTAGCTGAAGAGCCTGCATGTATCCGGTTATTGATTTGGGATTTTTGCATTTAACGGTACCAGTAAGCCAAAGGATTTGCCATGAGGCTGCATATTTATTGATTTACGACCGGATCCATTTAATGGTTCGCGCATCCTTTAGAAACCTCTCTGGCTGATTATGAATGCACACCTCAGCCATTATCCACCCGGTATCGAAATCTTCTGCTGGTTTACCTTCGAATTGTTTGGGTTCCTCAATCATAACCGGTTTTCCAAATTGTTACTCTTGAATATGTCGGTGTCTTCGACTATGCCAATAATTGTGATTGTTATTACCTTGAATCAAAGGTGGATGTGATCCTGCAGATGGGGAGCCTTCTGCTCCTCCGGCTGCTGCTCCAGCTGCTCCATCGGCTGCTGCTCCAACTCCTCCGCTGGCCGCTCCCCTGGTTCCTCCATCGGCTCTTCCGCCGGCTGCTCCACCGGCAGCTACTTCCGCTCCTTCCCTTGCTGCTCCTCCGCTTCCAGCTCCACGTCTGACTCTTTCTATCCAGGCAGATGCACTTTCCGTATGTCTTAAACTGGATGCAACACTACCAAAGTAATGTTGTATTTGAGGCCGCACAGTAGTCCCAGACCCAGCTTGTGGAGCCTGCTGATGGAAGTAATATCAGGAAGACTCTGAAAATTTATATCCTTTCACAGTGGCTTTTAGTGGAGTATTGACTTCCTGGACATGCGCGATCTGTTCATCCATAACGGCTGCATGCTCTGTGGATTCTTTTCTTGATGGATCTTCCTTCTGTGAGCTCTGAATAGAGTCTAATACTTCTTTGGCTTTTTGAATCTTTGAATTCATATCTTTCAAAGATCTTTATATACCTATATGTGTTCTTGTAACTGCTTGAATCTGACTAGCATTATCGGTAATTCTTTTGCTCATGGCCTCCAATTCTCTTTTATATACTTCAAAAATTGAATTGGCTTCCTGAACAATCTGCATATCTTGAGATTGTAGAATATTTATCCCAGATCTGAACTTCTGAAGTCCCCCTTCTTTTCCTTGCAATTCAATTCCTACTCCAGAGAACGCTGCATTGACTCGATGCTTATCCTGATGCATCTTTGTTTTGACGATCCCTACATTCGCTCAAACCTTCTCAAATTCGTCATTGAGAATTTGTTTTTGGTCATTGCCAGCTTGTACTATATGTAAGACATGCTGTGCGAGGTACGACAATTGCGTTTGAACTAAGTTGTAATTTGTGTCTGGCATTTCTTTTTCCCCTTCACCCAGATCAGCATTGTGGGGAAACTCCATTGCCTTTATATGTTGATATTCCACACGGACTTGCTCTATCCATCTCCCATAATCATGCGCCCACTTGGTCATTTCCGTGGCCGCTGGCTGTCTGGGTTTCTCCACTCGAGAATCACTAGGTGTCAACTTATTGCACTTCGATGTCAATCCCCTCCTGGGTGTCGCCGGTGTTGCCTAAATGACTATAGTCAGTGGCCAAATCAATCGGGTTACCTCAACAGTTGTGTTATTCATCTGACGACAATCCTCGAGTTGACAGTAGTCTATGCAGTGCCTCTGCGGAATGATAGAGGCTCTTCTGTTGATCTTGCCCAAATATTTGTAGGCGTAGCATTCTGACAAGAAGTTACCACGTTGACAGATTTCTGCCAGAGGTTTTTCCTCTATATTGTATATCTGGCAGTCGACGCAGAAGCAATTCTGTCTTCAGCAATATTGGCTGCAAGTCCTCTGGCTTAAATAAATGCAACAGAAGTTGTTCTTGCTCTTCTGGCACTCCCAACACATATAAATTGCAGATCATTGGGTTTGAGAGGACAATCAGATGTAGTTTGGGATCATTTGGGTATTATATAAAATATATGTCTATCTTGTGGAGTTTCTGGCATATATGTAGTAACTCTGGTGTCATGTATAATCGTGAATCAGATACAGCATAGAGTACTTAAAACATTATTCTGTTACAGGGGTTCTCAATTCAAATAATCAATTCAATATTAATTGAATTCAGTACAACTACTGATCAAATCACTCTTTCTTTCCTCCTCTTAGCCTAAGACCCAACCTCTTGACCAATTTCAAGAGCATTCAGATTAAATGTTCCCCAATTCCCGACTCCAAGGTAAGTGAACAGTACACTTCACGTTTGAATAACCACTCCTCGCAATATCCCTTGCATGGTAACAGTCTTGTCGACAAATATCTCTGAACTACCTAGTCGATATCTTTTCGCTGTGTGAAACGAAATCCCACACAGTAGGTGTGAGATAAATGTTACTCATCCAATTCAGGAAGAAGATTCCCGAATGAATCGATAACCTTCTGCAGAGAGTATTCGGATTGTGTGTATTGAAGACCACCCATAAGTCGCAAAGTCACATTAATATATGAGGGAAGTAATCTTGAATATGGATAGAATTTGGAATAATATTTTGAGATCATCTTCGGTGTTCTGATTGTTGACTGGGGATTGCTGTTTGTGTTTCTTCTTATTCCCGGAGGATTACCATCTCATTAAAGCTGTCGTTGAGTGTTTGTACGCCCAACTGTCGACACTATGAATACAATAGTCATGATCGCATTATCGCGGTCCTACCGTGCCCCTGGTGATAACTTGCCACGCGTCCTCATAGGTTATCGTGTGCATGTAGATGAGGTATTAAAGCGTTATTCTATTGATAGGATTCAGGTGATTCATTGCATCATATCATATCAGACGATGTGCCCAAGGAAACTTGAACTTAAACATCGTGCAATCCGTCTGCGTCAGCAGTTCGAACATCTGCCGATCGTAGTGGGTGCTGCTTGTTCCAAATTACTGACTCACCCTGAAGGCGATTTGGCTTGTATCATAGATTTATACAGTGACCAACGGGTACTATGTCATCATTGATGTTGACTTGCCAGCTCGTAAAGATTACGAGTCTGAAGTTGCACTGCATACTAACTCAAACCAATGAGTAGGGTTCCTTCAAGACTCTTATCATCAGTCAACATCATAATTCCCTCAGTCATGTCATGCTAAGGCCTAGACGTTTGTGACCGGAGAGATCCTTGGTTGCTCATATCTCCGAAGGCTATTAGCCAACAATCCCACGTAATCGCATGTGTCTAACGATGGCAGTGTCTGTATAATCCTGCCTCACCAGAATTAGGACTAGTGAAGGTGGTTGGAAACAATTTTCACAGCCGATACTATGTATCTCTGCAAATGCGACATAGGTGCATCATCTGAAGTCATTCCGCTAAGCTATAGCTTCTCCAATCGGCACCCGATTCCTATCACTCCCCGGTGAAGAATATATGATTAACTTACGTGGGATGCCATCAAAAGGTGTTACACACATCACATGACTAGACCAAGAGTAACTCCGTGATATGAATTCATATAGCCATCGCTAGTACCATTATCGGTGTTAATGGAGAACCCCAATCATAGGAAGGGATCACATTGTTCTGGCCATTCAGAGAACAAGCTCTACCAGCAAACTGTCAGAAATTCCTACGAGGGAAAGATCAATCTGAAATAAGATTGCGTTTCCATAATACCTATATCAATAATTATTATACATACAATCTTTTAGCTATGTGTAGCAGCTGCCCCACGCCATGAATCAGTATGACCTTTAAAAAGGAATCAGGTATTATCCTGTAGGTCTTGGTGAAAGTCATTAGGAATTTCCATAACAAGCCGTGTTTGTTTGGCACCCTGTGTGTGTGGTGGCTCTCAGCATTAATAGAAGTATCACTGGCATTAGTGTTTTACCTTGAACACAAGCAATTTCCACCACAGTTAGTAGCGTTAGATGATATTGGCGATTAAGATAATTAAATAACTTCATACACATTGAAAACACATTACGATTCTATTTGAATCTGCTGACGTTGTCATCATATATGCCCTCTACAGGATTCTATCCTTCTGCAGCATAATTCATAATCTCTTCACGTCACAGTGCATCTGGTGAATAGAGTCTTGTATCGAATTCCAGCCAGGTTTAATTATAACATCATGATTGTTCAATCAAGTGCTGCAACTGGAACTAACGACGTTCGAGATATATCTACACTGCCAATGAAAATTACCTGAGAATTTCTGGATTTGACTCATATGGAGGCAGATCAAACGTTACCGAGTGCAGAGGAATACTTAGATGTATCCGGACAGATAAGCAAAGAATACATTACCGATTCACAAAGATGTACTCGCAAGAGAAGATTGAATCTGTTTTCTGCTTAGAAGAACCAAATATGGAAGGTTTGGAAACATCAGTGATTAATGGAAACTAGGAAACAGGCTGCAGAAAACGTTCCCAAAACAGAGTAGGGCAATACCAGCTTGATTACGACTGTTAGGGGTTGTCCTTTAGCAGCGGTAATGATACATGATTGAGTGCAGCAAAGTACATGTGACAAATGAAGGGAGATTGTCACATGCAAAACAGATAGTTGTGAATACGCAATCATGGTTGTCAGTGACGTGATCCTTAGCGGGGATACACTTGAGCTGCGTGTCAATCCATTAGTGATCACTACTGTGACAGTAGCAGATTCAAATGTGATGATGCAATTATGTTGCCATAACTGGGAAGTGAAAAATCTTCAGCAGTGCACATAATTATTGGCCACACCTATTAATCCTTGTCTAGTGGGACAATACATAGTTAAATTGCCAATACGCAGAATTCCGTGTGCAGCAGACGATAATGCAATATCCAAGTACCAGGGATCTGCAGCTCATGCTGTACGTGTTGAGATCACCTACAGCACTCTGAAGTTTACGAAAGGTCGAGACCGAAGCTGGCAGTGTCTGAGGGTTTAATGACATTGGCTGAAGATATGAGGCCTGAAGCAAACCGGTTGACTGAGTTAAGACCGTATGCATTGTAACATCATAGATACCTGTCATAATCTACATTGGCAGAGTATCAGTTGGTCGCAGATTGAATCTCTGAGGCAATGCCGCATGGCTAAAGTAATGGTGAGGTGTATTATAGAGAAGAGTTATAAGAGCATATTGCGATAAAGCACCAAGAAGATGATTCATAGTTAAATTGCGATTATGCAGACTTAAGTGATAATCATTGATGTTCCAACTCCTGAAGGAATTGCAAGCAAGATGTAAAAGTCGAAGTTATGATCTGATACATGTCTGATGTAATTTAATATAATGGCTGGGCTGATTTTAATCAGGAGAGTAATTCTTCAAAACCACATTATATGAACACGATGACCGAAGGGAAGTGTAGCAATTTATTACCGAGCGCATTTAATACAACGTAAGTCGCGATCGCAATAATTGCAGTTACAAACAACTGAATCATTCTGTGGAAGTATGGGCATGCTCTCGCAGAGACCCTCGAACATGACTCTGAAAATGATCACATTGTCCCCAACAATGTAGAGAGCAAGCTCTACCAGCAAACAGTCAGAAACCTACCAGCGAAAGAAGACCTTTATTTATTATTGAGTTTTTATGATACCTATATATATTATTATTAAATACTATTGGCTTTTGGTAGTGGCAGCCCCACACCTTGATAAGGATTATCCTTATGCGTATAACATTTACAAACGATAGCGATGTTATCGTATATGTTCTCAAACAGATTACCTCTTTTGCCAGAGATAACCAGTATATCTTGGTGGCCAATTGCGTTTGGTGGCTAGCAGGAATAATCAGACTGGATGAAGAATTAAAGATCAATATCGACAATCTCGTATCTCGAAAAGCCGTAAGTAATTGGGAAGTTTCAACAGTACCACAAGACATCTGAAGAACTCATTGCATTCAATCTCAAAATTCACAACAGTGCTGTTTGAGTATTAACAAGTCGGAATATATATCCGATCGTTTGAAACGAACAAGGAAAGGCTGAGTCAACCGCACACCTCAAACAAAGAAACAACTTAAACAAGCTAGGAAAAGGAAAGCAAAGGAAACTCTACAATTGAAGCTTGCCTATATTCGGAAAGACATTATTAAGGATCTCAGAGAAAATACGATCTGGAGCTGGACTACTACCTATACTCATTACCTAAGTATCCTCGTGACAATTACATAGGATCTTGGGCTGTGCATAAGTAAACATACAACTTGATTAAGCACCCCCCTTACATATGTGATGTTAAGACGTAGCCAACTCCACTAATCTTAGATCTGTATTGATTATCTTAGCAGCTACCTATTTATCTATACTGTCATACTCCTATGTGGCACAGTATCATAACAACCTGCTACCCACAGTGGAGCAGAGGTAGTTGTAATATAGCTTGGTGATTCTGTGGTTAGGAATCATTGGAGTCTAGGTTTGGAATGATATTAAAGTCACTTAACAAATTGGGGAATGGATGCACCTTGTCTCAATGACAGATATAATTTCACAACTACAGGATCCTTAGGCAGATTGGGGCCAGCAGCTGTTACAACTACAGAATGGGTGAATGTCCCACTAATTATTATTTCATCTCTATCTGCAATGCACACGTAATTCAAGTATGTATATTGTTAGTAGTATATGCACTTGATCTGCATTATTAACCCCAATTGACCATGAAGCCTGGATGAGGCGGCTGAAAACAAGAAGCTCATAAAACATTCAGTCACGGGCAATCGAGAATGTTATCAACATCCGCATATAGATTGCAACGATCATGCCGATAGAAAGTCATTATATTCTACCCAGAGTAGGACCATCCTACAAACTGGATATACTCATTGAATAACATAATACCCAAAGCCAGATCATAGAGTGAGGGACATTGGTTACTTATCAGATTGTGAAGTATATCATTCAATCAATATTCCACTGGAAACTGTTAGAGTTGTATATGAACTTATTAGATACTCAGCTCTGTCATATCTGATGGTAGGGTAAAATTGGCCTGTTCATATATATGTGCCTTGAGCAGCAGATCGATCCGATATCATGCATACAGCAGCCGACGTGTGGAAGTTAAGAAGTAGAAATTCAAGGAATTGAGTCGTGTGATATTACCAGCAGTGGTGACCATTGCAGTATTGTTGAGTACTCATCACAGAAGACACACACCATATGATTGTTCATTGGTGTGATTGACTTATTACACTCTCCTATTGGGATGAATAATACAATGTAGAAGGTGATCATATATAAATTAGATGTAATACAAACAGCGCAGTGAATATTATTGAACACTGTAATGGCATTGTCGAGAATTAGAAATGACAGTTGCTAGATGATAGGGTGGAGTAACCAATACAAGGTAATAAACAGTGAAATATTGACATTGTGACAGAGATGTATCTCCGCATCGAATTTCTTACTACATTCTTTTGCATATGAACTTCCTTAGATCAATTTTCAACGATAGACCACAAGCCATATCATTAAACTGCTTTGCGTTAGTATATATGCCTTTACAGTAGCTCGCAACTGATTCTGGCATGAACCAGTGGTACAAATCATACAGACATCACAGTGTAAAATAACATTCCAATTGGCTGACCAATCGAGATATATACGTCATTAAGCAGCAGCCTTGAGTGACTAAAACTTTGTTACCTCTGAAGAATGGAAAATATGAGAGATTAAAACAGTCTTTAAAGTTGTCTTATTAGTTTGCTAAGTTGCACATAAATGCAACTGAAAGGAATGAGAAGAACTGGGCAAACTGCAATGGACTGATTATGTTACTGGGGTTCTAAGTTCCAACAATCAATACAACTGATATTAAAACTAATTATCGCCGTCTAGTTGCAAATGTTCTACTTACTTTTCCACGCCGGTTGCTGAGGCCCCACTTCTTCGAATTCTTTCGAAGAACAAAATAATCGTAGTAACAGATAGCAGATATATTATAACTGGTCATACACACCCGGTATTTGATATTCAGCTGAAGCGCAGTTGAGTTATAGCTCCAGACAGTGTATGTGATTCTGATCAGGAATGTAAGGAGGACCACAAATGTCCCCAAGCAACTTAGTCTTCGTCAATGGTAATAATGGTAATGGTGTGCAAAATCAATGATGGTCTGTTCGAATGTGGTTGGCCATATGCCCAATGACTCGGTATGCATAAAATGAGTTCAAAGATATGTGTGAGGAAAGTCTTTTCTTTTGGAGCCCTGTTTAATTGACTGTATTTGACAATGTTTTTTAAAATGAAGTCATACTGGATACAATTCTGAATAATATTTTCAGATGTTCATTGCTGCTGATGTCAGCCTGTGGACTGCTACCACTAGAGCTATGTTTGTCTCATATCCAGAAACATGTGAGTCTTTTCTAGTCAATTCTCCCAGAATCATCCTCCGGTGCAATTTATGCTCTGACACCATGTTTGTCTTGACAACTTATTGAAGAGGAGCATTAAATACCTGGATGACATAGTCATGATTTCACCAAGGTTGTTGTATCCATGTATAAGTAGTTTGACTGTATTACACTTCCCACCAGGACCATCCAGAACGATAGTCTCAAACACCTAAATCTGATGTCTTCTAACTTCAACTTAGTCAACTCAATTTGATTTGTTCAGTAGTTGGAATATCTGCAGGCACAGAGTTTTACAGTGTGTATCATGAGTATTTGAATATATCGCCATATTCTGGGAATTTGACAACACAGTTACATATTTAATCTGCAATCAACCGACACACACCTGATGTAGATTTTGACACACCTAATGTGTTGCCATGTATGCGCACTCAGCACAACACCGAGGGCTGCTTCAGGCCTCATATTGTCAGCCATTAACAGGCAGTACCTGTCACGGCCTGATAATATACGATGGTTCTTATGAGTGATATGGCGAAGTCCAGGATAGTGAGGGACAAATTGTGTTACAGGAAGGCGGAGACGTTGAAAGACGCGGAGGAAGCGGCGAAATGGTGGCGGTATAATTTATTATGATAAGGAACTGGTCCGAGGTGTTGCGACGTCGGACGATGTAGCGTGGTTGTACTAATAGAGGAATTATGCTGGTGGTGCGTAAGATCATGGGGTGGGGTTCGGCTGGTCCATCGGAGCATGAGGGATGATTCGAGGGTGGCAGACGAACTGTATATAAAGAGAGTGTTGTTGGCATTGCAGGATTTCCTGTTCTTCTCTCTTTACTCATTCTCTTGTAGAGCAACGCAAATTACGACTTTCAAACCGCTTTGACTCTTGTCTTGTCTGGATTCACTCGAAACGAACATCGAGCCCTTCGTCTTGTTTTCTGACATCACATTATTGTTACCAGTATCACCTACGCCCCCTCCCGCCCGTTACACCAGAACGAGTCATACCACAAGGTACCTATTGTTGAATGTACCTACATCCCTCGACTTGGTGTAAGTATTGTTCCCAACCTTGCTCTGTTTCTTGTAGGGTTTACCTAGCATCGAACTGTCGTTGGATACACGTTTGCGATGATTGCGTCGACGAGCTATTACGACTTACCGTATTGGGCATCCGTCAGTACCCCCTTAGATCGCCCTATTCGAATGCACGCGTATGGCAGTAACTGTACTTCACGCAAGAATTGGTTTCTTCTCGCTGGAATCCCCTGCCTTGTTTTTGAACCCGAAACTTGGAACGCCTTGGATAGTATCGAAGCCATACTGGCAGCAACTTCTAAGGAAGAACGCCTCGAAGCTTCTTTTTAGGAACCGTCAACTGTCCCCTCCACGTTGAATATTTACTGGAGAGACGCAGCCAGAGAAGGCGGCGGACTGGACTCTAATGATCCCATGTTTGTACCACATTGGACTCGATATTCCGGAGCACACTCCTGGTTCCCCTGTGATCCCAAAGAACGTATTGATTGCGAGGGACATAACTGTGCTGGGACCCATTCAACAGTCGGACACAGAGCAGCAGCAGCAACAACAGCTAAGTCTTTGGGCATTCCGCTAATTGTTGGATTACTTCCGACCCCCACCCCCTCTGAGCATGACACATATAACTCGCACTTGTAGACGTGCTTGATCTATTGCCATGTCAAGTTCAACGGAACCACGAGCGGCCCAGGAATCCACCGAGGACCCGGGCACCATCAAAGAACTCATCGACCTCGACAAAGACAACATAGGGACCGAACAACTGAGAGAGGCGTTCATACAAACACAGGAGGTATTGATGCGGGTGGCACAGTACTCCCCACCCATCCGAGAGGTGCAGATGGTGTGCGAACACCCACAACACATTATCGATCTACAACAACAGATCACAGACCTCCAGGGAAAACAATTCCTGCCCCACAGTGCGATCATACCGAGATCAAACAACAGATACAGACTCTGATGAACAAACACGACGAAGCCAGAAGGTGACCTGCAGCCACAGGAACAAACGAGGAGCTACAGCAGTAACTGGAAGATATGACCCAGGACGCATGACAGTCTGGAGTGGAAGCCCGCAGTTTGAGGATGCAGTTAGTGAATGCGCTGATGTTGGCATCCAGAGCGGACCCGGCTGCTCCCTGGGCTCTGGAGGACAGATGTCAGAAATTTCCAGACTCCCAGGACTTTGCAGGATCGGATCGAACTCAGTTGAGAGACTGGATTGCTCAACTTCAAATGGTCATACATCACAAACCCACCAGCTTTCCCAACGAACTGTCGAAAATGCGGTAGGCATTGAACCGCCTGAGGGGAGTAGCCTTGGACCAGATCTTGCCACACCTCCGGGAGGATGGAACAATAGGGCTGGAAGACCCACCAGCTTTTATACAACTCCTAGAAGCTGCTTTTGGGGACCCAGACCGAGTGGCCACCGCCGAACAGAAGATGAGGGACATTAAACAAAAGAACCGCAAGTTCTCTCAGTACTCTGCTCAGTGTCAAGTAATTGCTGCCGATCTGGATTGGAATCAATCAGCCTTACGAAACGCTTTAAGGATGGGATTGTCCGAAGAAATGAAGGCCTCCTTTACCTACAGTGATATGCCCGAGAAGCTCCCTGCGTTTGTGACAGTTTGCCAGAAACGGGATAACCAGATCCGCCAACAACGAGAGGAAAAAGCGTCACAGAATAAGGAGGGATATGTTTCGCTTCCCCCAGGCCTCCTCCACCTCTGAAGGCACCAGAAACTGGCCCCGCTGGAACAGTTGCCGGATATACAGGACCTGCACCAATGGATCTCAGCGCAGGCAGGAGAAGGGTTTTGGCAGAGGAAAGGGCAAAGAGGTTTACAGATGGGAGGTGTTTATACAGTGGTGGGTTTAACCACAGGGCGGCAGAGTGTGCAGCGAGGAAGAAAGCTCAGATGTTTAAGGCGGCTGGAGTGGATGTTAAGGAAGTAGGAACCAAAGAAGGTTCCGAGGGATCGGGAAAAGATTAAGTCAATCCATGCAGGATGCCACTTTGGTTGACGGAAAAAGTTTTGTTTTAAATGCTTTAAAATGTTTTGGAATTTCGCGATTATCAGTTAGCAAGGTGGAGGTATTAGAGGGATCAATGGAGGGAAAACATTTAGTTATAACCTGCACATTGACAGGGAATAACCAGGAGATACCAACACATGCATTGATCAATTGCGGCGCTATGGGCATTGCATTTATGGATCAAAATTTTGCTTACCATGATCAGATACCCCTTCAAGAATTGAAGGAAAAGAAACAATTCGAGGTCATCGACAGAAGACCCATTGAATCAGGGGATATCACACATATTGCAAAAGTCGACATGAGGATACAAGGCCATGGAGAACAGTTGCCGATGTTCATTACAAAGTTGGGACATTACCCCATTGTTCTCGGAATGCCCTGGTTGAGACTATATGATGTCGCGGTACGGTTCGCATCAAATACAGTCACGTTTGGTTCACAATACTGCACCACACATTGCCACAATAGACCCATTATGATTCAAGGAGTCACAGAGGAACCTCCGGAACCAGTGTATCGAAACGATAAAGGAATATTTGAGCCACAAATACCACCAAAGAGGCCTTTCCGAGGAAACCTCGTCATGCTTAATGGATCATCCTTCTTCCGAACAATGAACAAGGGAAAGCTTTCGATATTCAAGGCGTCACTTTATGATATCAATCAGGCTATACAAGCAAAGAATCTGAAGGAACGTCCCCTGGAGGAAATTGTTCCCAAACAGTATCATGATTTTATTCCCCTGTTCAGCAAGGTATTAGCAGATTGATTACCACCGCATAGGCCCCGTATTGACCATGAGGTACGCATGAAGGAAGGAGAGACACCAACATGGGGACCATTATATTCGATGTCAAGAACGGAATTGGTAGTCCTGAAGCAATTTCTGCAAGAAAATATGTCCCAGGGGTTTATTACCAATCATCGTCACCTTTCGCGGCCCCGGTCCTGTTCGCAATGAAATGTGATGGAGGACTCCGGTTTTGTATTGATTATAGGGATGTCAATAGTAAAACGATAAAGAATCGATATCCCCTCCCCATGATAAATAAAATGCTAAATCTCTTTGGAAATGCTAAGGTATACACAAAGTTAGATATGCGAGGGGCTTATAATCTGCTCTGAGTAAAGAAAGGGGATGAACATAAGTCAGCCTTTCGAACAAGATATGGGCTGTTTCAATCTACAGTCATGCAATTTGGGACAACAAATGCACCAGCAGACATCCAGGGCTATATCAACAACGCTATAAAGGAGGCCTTGAACGATTTTTCATCAGGATATCCGAACAACATCCTAATATATAGTAACTGCGAGGAATAACATATTGGCCCTGTGAAATGGATTATGCGACGTTTGCTGGAAGCGGGATTATATTTGAAACCAGAGAAATGCGAGTTTCATAAGGAAACAGTAAGATATTTGGGTTTGATTATATCGACCAAAGGGATATCGATTGATGAGGATAAGGTGCAAACCGTACGGAATTGGAGTCGGGAAAAGAAGACGAAAAACGGACATTTGAACAACCTCTTCAAAGTACAACAATTCCTCGGATTCTGCAATTGTTATCGACAGTTGATCCCAAAGTATTCAGAGAAAGCGGAACCCCTCACGAAGCGAACGAAGAAGAATGAACCATTTGTATGGGAATCAGAACAACAGTTGGCCTTCAAAACAATAATACTGCGTTTTCAACAGCACTGGCACTCCGTCATCTCGATCATGAAAGGGAAGTGATTATTGAGACAGATGCTTCTGATTATGTGTCTGCAGGAGTGTTATCCCAACTAGACAACGAGGGAGTGTTACATCCGGTAGCATACTTTCAAATAAACACTCACCTGCTCAGTGCAATTACGATATATATGCTAAAGAGTTCATGGCTATCATTAAAGCACTTGAACAGTGGAGACCCGAGTGCTAAGGTGCTGCATATCCACTACAATTGATAACGGACCGTAAGAATCTCGAGTACTTCATGACAAAAAAACTTCTAAATCGCAGACAAGCTCAGTGGTCAGAATTTTTCACACGCTTCGATTACGAGATAGTGTATAGGCCAGGAAAATCAATCCGACAAGCGGATGAATTAACGAGGAGGCCGGGAGACCTCCCTGAGGGAGGGGATGAAAGACTGAAAAATATGGAACAGGCGGTTCTAAAGCCGCAGAACCAACCAAAAGAATTGCCTTTGTTGGGGGAGAACACGCCCGCCCAGGGCCGTCCCTCTATTATCGATCTTATGTCTGAAGCATAAGAGACTGATCAGTTACCAGGGAAGATACTGGAGGCTATACCTAAGAATGGTAGCTTGAAAGATATCAAAATAGAGGAGTGTACCGAGTCCGATGGAAGAATTCAATATCGGGGCAAATGCTATGTTACGGAGCGTGACCAGTTACGGTTACGATTGATACAGGAACACAAGGATACCACACTTGCAGGACACCCGGGGAGGGCGAAGACGTTTGACCTTCTAGATAGGCAGTACTACTGGAAGGATATGCGGAAAGAGGTGAATCAATACGTACGGAATTGCCATAGTTGTCAATCGTCCCGAAGTTCTTGACATTCGACCTTTGGAGTCCTTCGACCATTGTCAGTTCCCGAAAAACCATGGGGAGATATTTCAATGGATTTTGTGGTAGTGCTACCACAATGTGAAGGGTTCAATGCGATTGGGGTGGTAGTGGATAGACTCTCGAAGATACGTCATTTCATTCCCTGGCATACTACAAATGATGCTATAGAGATGGCCAAGTTATTTTTACGAGAAGTGGTACGGATCCATGTGCTACCCGCAATGATTATTTCGGATCAAGCACCCCAGTTTACGTCATGGTTCTGGGGCCAGATATGTAGTGGCCTGGGAATTGACCGCCGAATGTCAACAGCATTCCATCCCCAGACTGATGGCCAAACCGAACGAAGGAATGCCAGCATGGAACAGTACCTGCAAGTGTTCGTGAATCATCAACAGGATGGCTGGGTGCAGTGGCTTCCACAGGCTGAGTTTGCTGCAAATAATGGGTTATCAGAAACAACCAAGTGCACACCCTTTTTTGCGATTCAATGAGTGGATCCACAGATGTTGTTTGCAGGAGAACCAACGAAGAAACAGGATCAGCGACGCCTGAACGCGGATCAGGTCCAAGCTACGATGGAACAGATCCATGAGCACCTCCGGGTAGAAATGAGAAGGGGCCAGGCAGTACAGGAAGAGGGCCCAAATTGGACCCACATTCCCGCACCAAACATACTGGATGGGACCCAGGTCTGGCTGTATGCTCAACATATACGAACCACCTGACCTACTCGGAAGTTGGACTGCAAAAGATTGGGACCATATACAGTTCTTCCTAGAATATCTCCATATGCTTATGAGCTGGAACTGCCTGTGTCAATACGAATTCATCGAGTTCAACCAGTTTCACTTTTGGATCCCGTGTTGGATCATCCCCTCATTGGAGAAAGAATGGAACCCCCTCCCGCTGTGGAGGTTTATGGCGAGGAAGAGTATCAAGTATCTACTGTTGAGGATAGTAGAGTATATCGGAACCAGTTACCATATTTGAAACGACGGACGGGGTATGATTCCCTGACTTGGGACACCGCGAAGTTTGTTGACGGTCTACAGGCAGTGGATGAGTTTCACCAACGATACCCACAGAAGCCAGGACCGCTAGAAGATGTTCTTGGAGGACCTCGAACCTAGGAGGGGGATATTCTCACAGCCTGAGAATATACGATGGTACATAGGAGTGTTATTGGGAAGTCTGGGATGGTGTGGGAGGAATTGTATTACGGAAAGACGGAGACGTTGGAAGACACAGAGGAAATGTCGAGCTGGTGGCGGTATAATTTATTATGATAAGGAAGTGGTCCGAGGTGTTGCGATGTCGGATGATGTGGCGTGGTTGTACTGATAGAGGAATTATGCTGGTGGTGTGTAAGATCATGGGATGAGGTTCGGATGGTACATCGGAGCATGAGGGATGATTCGAGGGTCGCAGACTAACTGTATATATAGAGAGTGTTGTTGGCGATGGAGGATTTCCTTTTCTTCTCTCTTTACTCGTTCTCTTGGATAGCAAAGTAAATTACGACTGTCAAACAGCGTCGACTCTTGCCTTGTCTTGATTCACTCAAAACGAACATCCAGCCCTTCGTCTTGTTTTCTGATATCACATTATTGTTACCAGCATCACCTACGCCCGACCCCGCCCGTTACAGTACCCTGACACTGCATGCTTAGATTTAGACAATTGGAACACGGGGATGTACCATATGGTGTTCCGCGTTTTGTACAGTCAACTGGGAGGTTCCCCTGACATGTTTATTGCATGATGCCTGATGAACAGCAATTGTGTGTAATTGCAACTAAACTCTTCGTTGTCCCATTATATCAGACATTGTAGATGTAGTTGATATCATGTGTAATGGTGACAAGATTTTCAATATCCGGGGCATGGTGATATCAATGACTCTTCATATATGAAACTGCTGGGAGCCACCATGGTGATCCAAATGAATTGATATGGAGCTCAAGTACATTCCTGCCGCAGGTTACCGGACTGGGAAATATAGCATACTTCCGTAATTACATATTCTGTAGCATACATCATGCCATGTCAATCTTACTTCCTGTCATGTTCTATATACGATTATAGCTGTGTAGAGAGAAACCCTACTAACACTGCCCCATGTAGCACAGTTGGCCAACAGGTTGCTCCATCGAATAAAGTGAAATAAGTTAACAATATCAGTTAGAACCATAAATAATGTATTGTCAATAGTTCAACCATATAAATGTGAATCATTTCTTATTCTTTTCTTTCTGAATATCTTACAGTTTTCCATATGTGGATTCTCCTTATCATCTTCTTTCAATAATAATTCTGCATTTTCCTTAATATTTTCAAATGTTTCCCATATATTATACTGATGCAAATTCTCTGGCCACAGAACCAGGGAGCCATGCTTTCCATTATCATCATTCGATATCCCGTTCAGAAAATTGCTTTCCGGGGTCCTTGCTCCCTTGTTAGCCACGATATCAAGTACATGCTTGTTTGGATTGTTCCCCTTGTCTCTGGTTACGTGTCAAGTATCAATGTTTGGTTGAATATTCCACAACTCGTCCAATTTGAATCAGCAACATAGTGGATTGTATCTGCCCAATATTATTTGACAGCGTTGCTACAGCTTATGTTTCAACTTCCTACACCATTCTTCCAACCGAATATTTTTTACATTAGGCATAGCCAAGTCACAATTCATTAATGGCCTACTGAACTTCCTCTTCGTACTCATATAGTTACACAGAGAACTGGAATACACTGTTGGATCTGTTGAAAGTGTGGCCAAAATCAGGGATGTGTAATGTGCACATAACTCTGAGTTAGAATTATGACAGTGCTTATGTGTTGGCAAACTTGCCCTTTGTTTGTAATAATGGCTGGTTAAAAATGGTGCAAGCATTGTGGTGCAGTGTATCAAGATATTGTAGGCATATTTAGGGATTGGCAATATCTGGTCCCAATTATTCTGTTCTGCATCATATTCTGATTTTGGACATATTTCAATAATCTGAATGTGTTAATTGGTCTGTCCATCACTAAGTGGGTAGAAGACTGGGCCCATCAACTTTCTGATTGTGATGTTTTTATATGTGTCATTGATATATTGGCCTGGGAACGTGCTATTACAGTCTGATCCCAAGTTCTCTGGATATTTATCGTATTTTCAATTAATATTTCGATTTGGCATAGCTACTGTTGGCAAGTTTGTTTTGATTGCTGTTGATATATGTGCGATGTACTTGAATCGATCTATACCTGCTTGTGTCATCGTAAATCAAATTCAGTGCAATTTGTCCGACACAGTGTTACTGGGGTAACAAACCCTGAATAACTATACTCTCGAAGTAAGTACCGAGTTCACGGCCGTAGATCGTATTTCCTATCTTCCAGGTAAGCAGAAATAGTTTCTTTCAGATTTGACTGTAGGTAATACCTCTGCTTCATAGTTATAGGTTTTACAATGACCTTTCCTGATCATATGCGTGACAGAAGATCTTGTTTCTGGTTATTAGATGCTTTCCTTTGTTTCCGAGATATTCGAACAAACTGCTTATCTTCTTCAACGATCTGAGTCTGTCGATCTGTTCCTGATTCGCAATGGTCTAAATCACTAATATTGTCATTCGTAATAACTTGTAATATTCGTTCTGAATGTATATGCAATGCTTCGACGATTGGCCTGGAATCCTCCACAGTATCTCGTAGCGTTGCAGATACTTCCCGAACTACTGAATTCTTAACCTCCGGGCTTAGAATTCGTCGTGATACAATATCTGACTGAGTCTTCAGACTATCAATGTGGATAATCAATTCTTTCCGAAATCCGATAATTGATGATATCCACCAAATACTCTGGGCCAAGAAGATATACTGATTATTTCTGGCGAAGGATATAATCTTCTCAAGAGTGTATATGATAATGTGATTATTATTCTCGAAGGTAACCGGCATTCATCTTCTGAGTATTGTCGCAGGTGGTTTTTTCAGAGGTGCGGGGCTGCCCCTAAAGACAGCTAATAGCGTGTAATAATATAATCGTAGGTATAGGTATCATAAAAACTCAACAATAAATAAGGATCTTCTTCTGCTGGTAAGTATTGTTGTTCTTCTGCTGCTAGAGCTTGATCTTTTCATTGCCGGAACAATGTGATCTCTTTATAGTCTTTCGGAACCCACTCCAGACAATGATTAAATCCCTCAATAATAGCCCCCTATCTGTGCGTCTTACATTCATAGAATACGCGTGGTAGAGGCGGCCACACATCCCATATGTTATCGTATCTTGCCATGTGGTTTGAATGTGTTACGCATTTGATAAGAATCAGGCCATCCATCACATGATATCATTTCGGCAATTCAAATCAGACCATAACTTCGACTTTGACTTCTCGCAATCGTCTTAGCTTTTTCGGTAGTTGGAACACTCACAGGTGTCAGGTCTGCGTTATTAAATCACCCGATTTAATAACTCATAGCCTTACGTGGTGCTGTAACCTTCTGCTATACTGATGTAGAACTTATGCACGTAATCTATTCCCATAGATTTCCATTGCAGACCCAGCTCACTAAAGTCAATGAATGATGTCCGCTTTTGGCTAACGCCAACGCCATATTCCCTCAGTCATTTGTGCTTAGGTGTTCAATAACCGGAAGGTGCCCCACTTAACAGAGAGCCCACTTACTTGCACGACTGCCTCCCGCATAGTATCTAAGAATGAATCCGGGTGAAAATACACCGCTCGGCAGGAATACGTCTTTTCAATCTGGCAAGTTATTGCATCATCAAATCAGCTGCCGCATGTTACGGGGGTAACAACACCTTAACTGAAATACTCCGTTAAGTATCTAGTATGTGTATTGGTCCGTATGGCCGTAGATCCTATTCTTCGGAGGAAGAGGAAAGTTGTATCTCGTATTGTTTTTTCTTTGGGTAAGTCACAGTTTCCTTTTCCAACTTTATTTTTCGGATACAATCCTTAACCCTATGGCTTCCTTTTATATCAGATGGCCAAGCACAACATAAGCACTCCCCTGCACTCTTTCGTCTATTGATTTCTTCTTGTTCGATTCCTGCTGTCTTTTCGAAGACTTGGGTATTTGTCTTCTTGCTATTACGTAAGGTTTCCTTAGAAATCCTTAAATGATTGATGCAACCAGTCTGGGTCTTCCTAGAATCTTTAAGGGATGTAATCCTCTGAAGGTGTCAGGAGCTTCTTACATCCTGTTTGTTTCTTTTAGGAGTTTCACACGTCGCTTCAATGCAATGTCTTCTGACGAATCAGACGTATCCTGGCTTCTCGATTCCTCCTGGTTATCACGTGGTGTCACTGACACTTCTTTTCCTTCCCTGGATGGTACTTCGAATTGGTTTCGTAAATCATCGATATGGCTTATCAATTCCTGTTCAAGGGCGATAATCTATGACAACCACCAGACACACTGAGCCATAAAGATTTGCTGTGTTCTTCTGGCGTAAGAGATGTCCTTTTCCAGAGCGTATACTATAAGGTCGTTGTCGTTCTCAAAGGTAATAGTCATTCGTTGAATAGTGCTTTTGTTACGGGGGTGTATTCCCTAAGTAACTCTCTCCTTGTATCCTCTGATACTTTCTAGCACTTAGGTCCACTGCCGTAGATCCTATCCTTCCCTAAGGTTCTGGAAAACCTGATTGCTTATTTTAAGCCTTCTGTTCCTTCCGGCTTCTCGTTGCTTTCCTTTCTCTTGAAAGATCTTAACCTTCCGGCCTTTCCTTAATTGTCTCTTCGTCTGAGGTAATGGGTTTACTCGACTCCGAGGCCAAATATTATCCGACCGTACGTTTATACGCTGATCTTCGCAAAGGTCTCTTGGTGTTGATAACACTTGGCGATTACTGGTAAGATTCGGAATTCGACTTGGATGGACGTAATGAAGCTCCTCCGTATCTTAGCTGACAGTATCCTTTCCTAAGCTGGCTTTACTGTCGTCCTCAAGCAAGCACATTTCTCTTTTCCGCAAGGTATCGATATAACTTATTAATCCTAATTCGAATCCGGAAACCAAAGCTAACCACCAAACGCACTGAGCAACAAAGATCTGCTCTTTATTTCTGGCGTAGGATATGATTTTCTCGAAACCGAATATTATAACGTCGTCTTCCGTTTCGAAGCTAATAGTCATAGGTGGAAGGAACACTTAACGGTGCGGGGCTGCCGCTACACAAAGCTAATAGATTTTATATATATAATAGGTATCATAAAAACTTAATAATAAATAAAGGTCTTCTCCGCTGGTAGGTATCTGACTGTTCGCTGCTAGAGCTTGATTTCTTTCATTGTCGGGGAGACAATGCGAGTTCTTTATAGTCTTTAGCTGGCTCAAGATTGGCCGCCATTCCACTGACTATGACAACAGACTTGCTTGATAGCTTATCACGGAATACCGTTCCGTGATCCGCCACGAATTCCCCAAGGTTATCGTGTGCATGCATGATTGGTTTCAAACCTTTGCGCTCCTCGTATGAGGCCATCATCACAACATGATATCAACCGCATCGTATGCCAACTCATAACTTCAACATAGACATCTTGCTTCCATTTGTTCAGTAGTTGGAACGTCTGACGTCATATAGACTGATCAGCGCTTTATCGCAATATAATAATAACATGAAGTTATTATTGCCTCACCATACCGATTTGGCTATGCGGCATTGCGTCAGAGATTTATATCAGCGACCCACCGATACTCTGCCAACGTAGATTATGACACCCTTTCCGAGGGTTGCAATGCATACCAACTCAAACCAATGAGCAGGGTCGCTTCAGGCCTCATATCTTCAGCCACATCAGCAACAACTCCAGTTTCCGTCTGAAACACCCGGGTGTTCCGGACGGCTCTGACGGCTCTGACGGAACCTCGTACCCTCTGAGGCAGAATCAGACGCGACCCGTCGCCCAAGCGACGGGTCGCGTTGCATACCTCCCTTGCGGCGGCTATTAGACCATGCCTCCTATTCTTGCGACGCGTCGCATTGTATATTACTCTCGCCGCTCCGGCGTCAGGCTTCCTTTACTTTGCGTCCGGAATGTGGTGACGTATACGCACCATCAGAACGACACGTATGTTACACTCTTCGCAGGGGTTGCAGTTATGCAGTAGCAGTTTACACAA
>Ga0307514_10001184_pt1 | contig 35107 bp, 31 predicted proteins | sample 16_EM_MG_FD_203088 | JGI IMG/M metagenome (GOLD analysis project Ga0307514, IMG submission 203088) | Populus trichocarpa ectomycorrhiza microbial communities from riparian zone in the Pacific Northwest, United States - 16_EM | ecosystem: Host-associated > Plants > Roots > Unclassified | place... | reverse complement strand
CTGAATGTAAGTAGTTGTGCTGGGCTGAATGTAAGTAGTTGCGCTGGGCTGAATGCACGTAGTTGCGCTGGGCTGAATGCAATTAGTTGCGTTGATTAAATTCAGCTGGATATGGCCAGCTGAGTACGCATACATCCGTGGGCATATATGCGTGCAGAGCATTCAGCGAGGGTACACGGAGGTGGGGTGCAGGGGTACACTCTGCGAAAGAACCAGTCCAGTCACGGAGGGTGGGACTCCGTGAATGGACCGGTCTCTCCGCGGAGGGACATCCTCCGTGACTGGACTAGAACATACTATACATGATGCTATGTCCAGCACACTTGACTTTGAACACTTCCAAACGCACTTCATTGCACGCTCCTAAGCACGCTCCCGAGTATACTCCCGAGTAAGCTCGCAAGTACACTCCCGAGTACGCTCTCAAACACACTCCCTAGAATGCTCCTGACTGCACTCGATTGCACACTCCTAGCTTGCATGAGTGTACGCGGCCAAGTACACACTCCACTAGGCTCCTAATCACACTCGATTGAACACTCCCAGCCTGCTTGGATGAACGCTTCGAAATACGCTCCCAAGAAGTACCATGCGGAGAATACCTACTGCACTTTGACCCAGAGACATACTGAGTAGCAGGCGGTTGTCGCCGAGTGGAACGTGCAGGAGGCGTGTGGCGGGAGGCGTGTGGCCGAAGGCGTGTAGCGGGGTGTATGGTTGCCGAAATAATGACGTCGGTCGATATCATACTCTAAACCTTATCTTTGGTGTGCCCACTGCGACGGGATCTCACGATGTCTCACGGTCATGGTATTGACAATTGCAGCCTTAGATACTGCTGCAAAGGCAGACAATTGGATCTTGGGGAGAGCAGATCTCCGACTCAGTTTCTCAGCGGAATCTGCAACCAGCTTCCCATCGATTTTGGGCCTATGTGAGCGCATTCGGTCTTGGCCTGATGGTGATGGGCACGGTGATGGTGATGGTGATGGTACCAAAAGCACTTAGCCAAGTAGGTTAGCTACGTCAACGTCAACTTCAACGTCAAACATCAAAGCTTTCCACAGACTTAAAACCTTCTATTGGCCAAAGATTCCACAAACTCAAAGATTTCAATTGGCACAATGATTTCTACAGAAACGCTGCTCCTGCGGAAGCGCGGCTCTTTCCAGCGCAGCTCTGAAACAGAGTCACAAAAAGGCTCTCCAGTAGGCTCTCAATCAGGCTCTCAATCAGGCTCTCAATCAGGCTGTCAGGCGGGCTCTCAATCGTCCACTCAAGAATGTTCTCAATATGTGTGTTAGCCCTAGCGAAGCCTGTCGGCAGCCAAGACTGGCTGAGGTTTATTGACCGCCAGACGTATATAGTCTCATCGTCCCATGCGCAGATGTCTATGGACCGACGATCGATGCCTATTGACTGCACGTCACGCAGAGGTCCACGGGAAGCTTGCTATGAGCTGCGCTTGTGGGCATGTGCGCGTACCGCAGTCTATACTCGATTTGCACTTTGCCGACGTATACTGTTTCTTGTTTGGGTGTTTTTGACTCTACATGTAGTAAATGGCTTTTGGCTCTGCAAGGAAGAGTCCAGTTGGAGCAGTGGCTGAAATAGTGGTCACCACTCACCCAAGACAGCAATGTTGTGTATAGCTTGTTTACACTGCTAGCAGTACCTTATTTTGAGTTTTGCTATTGTGCAATTTCTTGCACTGCAGATATCTGCATATAATGAATAAAAATTACATGCTTGGGGAAGAGTGACTACACTAGTGATAGTAATAACACATCAAACTGTTTATGAAATACCCACCTGATAACTTCATGTTAATAATCTTGTGCATTGTACAAGGCTATTTTTACAATGTTATTACAATGACCAAATTGGAAAACTACAAGCCAGTATTGCAAGACTGCCTAAGTAAAGCCAGGCTAAGTGAGTGTAGCAAAGGTGATTGAGCATAGCTAATATAGCAGGTATGGCAAAGCTAAGTCCAGGTAGTAAGAGATTTCAAGATGGTCAGAATATGAAGCTGATTGTCAGGGGATGGTCAACTGATATATATGAATCAATTATCCAACCAATATATCATGTTCTAATCAATGCATGGAGGCAGATCCTTCGAAGACAGACAAGTCCATTCACGGAGTCACACCCTCCGTGTATGGACTGGTTCATTTGCAGAGTGTACATACACAAGTGCTAAATACGCTCAACAAACCAAAATAATTACTCTGTACGCCTGTTGCAACAACCAGAGGAGAACCGTGTGTATAGCATGATAACAAGGTACAGGTCTAAAGGTCCAAAATGGGTAGAGAATGGAAGAGTAGTGTGAAGTCTACAAGAGCTGTTACGAACAGTAGGCTCTATCAATATCACCTTTATTGTGATTCTTACAAGTTGTATGTCTCAACATCGTTGTACATCTACAATTACACAGTACTTAATGTAATCATTTGAACCTGTCTCTTTCTAGTTTCCCCCTTTCTCCACATTCTCCTCTTCCTCCATCACCTCCTCCTCCATCACCTCCTCCTCCATCACCTCCTCCTCCTTCTTCTCCACCTCCTGCTCCTCCTTCTCCATACTAGGGACCTGCTCATTCTTGTCAACCTCTCCTGCCTCAGTATCCAGTTCGGTCAAATCAGTGGAGTGCTTTCCGCAGCGGTATTGTTGCAATTATCAGTGGTAGTGGAATCTGTCTGCGCCCAGGCCTCGCCACGTGTATTTACCCAGTTGAAGTCACTTTTGACTCACACTGGGCTCAGGCAGCACTGTGTTCCGTTCAAGATTGACAGTACCAGATGGCGCTGCTAGGAACTAATACAACCATGACCTACAATAAAGATGATGAGTTTCGATAATTGGAAGATGTGAATTTAGTTGCGCTTCGTGAATTCAACTGGTTATGCCCAGCCAAGTGTGTATACATGCGTGCGCATATATGTATGCAGCGCATTGAAAAAGTGTGAACACTCTGGGAATGAACTAGTCTATTCACAGAGGTGTGGTACACTCAGCGAATGAAACAGTCCATTCACGGAGGTTGGGACTCGCCGAATTCACCTGTCTCTCCATGGAGGAACAGCCTTGGTGAATCGACTAGAACATATCACAGTTTTGATAAAATATTCCATGGCACCTAAATCAGGTCTTTAACTTGGACTGTTTTATATCTCAATGTTGCCACACAGTATAATAGATTAGACTTCCTCAATAGGTATGTTGATCATTCCCTGGATGATGATTGAACTGCGGAATATTATATTATACTTGTGGGTCTAATCCAGCAGACAACTGTAGGTAAATATTTCAGCCTTGAACTGAATGTGTTCAGTTTTCACAATCAGCCTGTTCCATTTATTTCTTAGAAGTTGCTGCCACAGACAAAGTACATTTTTTAACTACAAATTGAGTATCACTCTAATTGGGGATAGTTATGTTAAATATTTGTTCCACAATAGCCTCCAAGATATATTTGCAATATATTCATTTTACCCATATCTGCAATATTATATATTTATTGCAATTTCCCTTACCAAGTCAAACTGTCTCAGTCATCCCAGACATTACCATACATAGTTCATTGCGTCATCCATTTACTTAATGTGTATCAGTACATTCAATTATCTTGACTGAATTGTGATTCAACTTTTACTTATCAAACAATTAGATTTTGCCCCACTGATCATGTTCTACCTGTTCATATTCTTCTTCATACAAAAATTCAGTGCATCGGAATCCATTTGAATGTTTGCAAAAAAATTCCACTTTTTGTTGCAGGTCTCAAAGTCTAGAAGGAGGGAGAGACAAGCCAAGCAAATTACACAATAATTATAAAATAGTTGTTTAGAAATAGAAAGTATAACAAAGAATAGCGGGCTGTGATAAGAGGGAAAGAAATTATGATACAAGGATTTAAAGAGATGGATACATGTGATGTACAGGCAGAAAAAATGAAAGTCCACTTCTTACGATGGAGTATCGTTGGGTCACCAATCTTAGAGAAACAGGTGATGTTAGGGGTTTTCTCCTAGCAGTGTATATGGTACTTGCATACATGGAGAATCAGAGAAGACCATGTAGTATACTCTTTTGCGGGTGTTTATACTAGTCACATCTCTATTGATTAAGCACTTGGCTTAGTGGATTCATTGAAAGCAAATGCTACAGCAGCTAATTTGATGATGCAGCAACTAGCCAGATGGAAGGGACTTAGTCCTGCCAACCAAGTTGTTTCAACCAGATTCATTTCCCAGATACGATGCGGATGCAGCAGGATTGCACGGCAGTCGTGCAAGGAACGGGCACTCTGGTTCCGGAGCCTCTCCGATACAGGGCACTTCTGGCTTATGACATAACCTAAACACAAATGAGTGAGGGAATATGGTGTTGGCTTTAGCCAAAAGCGGACCTTATTCATTGAATCGTTTGAGACGGTTCAGCAATGTCAATCCATAACATTGATTATGCGGAGACATTCTACGTTGGCATAGTGTTAGGGGTTCTCCCCTAGCAGTGATAATGGGGCTTGTTGAAAGTCGAATGGCGCATACCACGCCAAGACTTGCAAGTTTTCTGCCCAGTGATATGCCTTTTAGCAGGGGTTCATTATCAGTCACGACAAGAGCCCGAGGTGGTCAGTCGGAGTGAGCCGAGAATACCAAGGGGCTTCTTTCAGTCCCCAGACACTATGCGGGACATTCTTGTGAGCAAGGATGGCAGTTGATAGTCAATTGTGAGTAAGAGGGCTCTTCACTGCCTGACCATAACGGCAGGGTACCCAGTGCGGCACACCCCGGTGTTGAGAAACCTCTCCACGTAAGCATGACGTAACTGAGGGATTTATGGCATTGGCTTAAAGCCAGAAGCAATTACCTTGCATTGGGTTGCATGTGACTAGCTTGCAACCAAGGAGTGTCATAATACTCTATGTTGACAGCACGGAATTGGTATCCTGATAAGCCTGTTTTAACTACCGAATAAACTCATCGAGGGCGAGATGTCAAAGTTGAAGTGATTGTCTGATTGATGAGCGATATGATACGTGTCTCCTATGGGGATGCGCGAGCACATCCGGAAGGCGCCAGCAAATAAGTCGCAAGGATATCAACCGGGCATCGCCAATAAGACCCACAGATAAGTCGCTATCATTGAGGGATTTAATCATAGTTCTAGTGGGCAATGGTTAAAGGGTAAAACAGGGAATTATTACCATGTGGCCCAGGACTATAAAGAGATCACATTGTTCCGACAATGATGAAGACAAGCTCGAATAGCTAGAGAGAAAAACGATACCTACCAGCAGAGAAATATCCTTATTTATTATTGCGTTTTTATGATACCTTACCTTTTATATATATACCTAGAATCTATTAGCTTTGTGTAGCGGCAGCCCCGCACCTTGGAAGTATCACGATAAGAATAACTGTTACCATCGAGAATGACGACGACGTTGTAGTATATGTCCGTGAGAAAGTCATCCTTTACGCTAGAAGAACGCAGCAGATCATCGTAGCACATTGTGTGTGGTGGCTAGCCTCGATTATCGGACTTAACCAGGAATTGATCTCCCATATCGATAATATCGAGAAACGTAATTCCGCCACTACCTCAGCAGACTATCCAGGATCACTTCATCCAGATAGGGATCAGCAGCTAGGATCTAAGAGGGCAGTTTCGACTATACCCCGAAATATCCAAGAAGATCCGCGAAGCATTACTACAGCGGAGAATATTCATGCAGATAGAAGAAATCAGATTCAGATTACGGACGACGATACAAGCAGTCTAGATATTGAAGATACTAGGCAAGAGAAGTTAGTCAAGGAAACTAGGGAGTTCATCCACCTATCCAAGAAGGCACGAACGGCAGCTATTTAGCAAAAGCAAAGCTCCTTGCTGCTCGGGAAAGTGTCTAAACCAATTACTAAGAAATAGAGGAAATATCTTCAGAGTATTCCCAAGGACTCAATAACCGATTACCTGAAGAATAGGAAATAGGATCTACGGCAGTGGACCTTAGTGCTTAAGGGTATCAAAGGGGATACATAGTTAAGTTACTTAGGGAAAAACACCCCCGTAACACATAGCAGTGGATAGTAACCACGTAAGACTACCAGTTATTAAACCTAGAAGGTAGTTTGAAGAGACATCTCACTCTGAGAGTGGGCGTTCCAACTATCAAAATTATAGATACAATTGCGATAAGTCCAAGTTGAACTTATGGTGTGATTTATGCACCAATATGATATTATGCATGAACAGGATAACCCAAGGGACGCGTGGCCGCCTCGACCAGCCTCATTCTTGTAATGTAAGACGAACAGATACATGGCAATCATTGAGCGATTCAATCATAGTCTGGAGCAGGTTCCAATAGAGTATAACGAGATCACAATGTTGATGCACTGAAGAAGAGAAAGGAAGGCAGCGAAAAGATCGATACCTACTAGGGGAGAAATATCCTTATTTATTATTGAGTTTTTATGATACCTATACCTACTATTATATTCCCAGAATCTAATTGCTTTCTGTAGCGGCAACCCCAGACCTTCGAGAGTATACTCCAATGAATGACCATTTCTTTCAAAAACAACAACGACATTATCATGTACTCACTTGAGAAGATTATCACATGTGCCAGAACGCACAAGCATATCGTTGCTGCGCAGTGCATGTGGTGGCTAGCACAAGTACTCAGCCTGGAACAGAGATCATTCAGTCATATTGAGAATCTCCGAAACCGATTTCAAGAACGATATGTGGCTGAGACAATTACTGAGGAAGCAAGATTGGAGCTGAATCGACAAGATAATATATCAAGAGAGTGCGAGGAGTATTTACGAGACTCCCGTAGACTGCTTGACCTTGTGGAGTTGAAGGCTAAGGGCAAAACCAAGACTAAACGAATAAATCCATTAGCATCATCTAAGCATTCTCTCAAGGTTATTAATGATAAGAAAAGGAAATATCTCAAGACCAAAGGGATTGAAGTAACTGAAATCAAAAGAAAGAAGGAAGCGGGAGAGTGTTTACGCTGTGCTTGGCCTCCTGACCAGAAAGGACACCATTGGGTGAAGGACTGCCTAAGGAACCTGAAGTTGGATTCGGCAACAGCGAAAGGTTTGAAGACCATATGAATAGAGGAGACTTTAGAAGAGTCGTCCGCAGACCCTGAGGATACAAAAACAGAATATTCTCTACAGCCGTGCACATAGTACTTACTCAGTTTCAGCCAATACTTAGCTAAGTTACTTAGGGTATACACCCCCGTAACACTTTCTCAGATTCATTGACTTCTTGAGTTTCAGGCTGGATTCTATCAATTTCTTTATTAGCCATTTAATCGTTCAGCTTGTTTCCTTGAGTGGATTGCCGAAATAGTATGAGGTATAGCAAACCTACTGTTCTTGCCGGATTTGCCCAAGAGAGTGTTCAGTTTTGAAACTGCTACTGTCAGCCACATTATTGAATAGTTTGCAATCTTCACTTAAGAATTCCAAATAATATCAATATTTCCATCATTTTCAGTGACAGATTTTATTTACATCCAAACTTTATCTGTATGTGAACTACTGTCACCCAATAGAGTAATAATAATAATCAAAATATCAATACAATGATACTTACATACAAAACTTTACTTTTGCTTCTGCCTATCCAAGTAGGTTACAACAGTTTCACTGCTGGAATATTTACTTCTCATTCATGGAATAATGCCCTTCCCTTTTCTTTCAGTTATCAGCAGAAAGCCAGAATAAGTATCCAAGCTTGGATATGAAACCTGTTGAGATCAAATTGCTGATGCATTTTGGCCATTTAGCAGATCACTATCTGATATTGATATAGGGATACAAACATCCCTGTCATCAATACAGTATTTATTAATTTATGTACCCTTGGCAATACACAAATGTGCTACTCTCTATCAATTGATTTTCCGAAAGTTAACATCATGTCATTTGTTCCAAAAGCAAGCTATAATCAATGGCAATTGGCAGAGCAATCAGCCTTGAGTACTTCCTTGTACAATTGATTACAGAGTTTCTACCGGCTGTGATGCTTCAAATGTAGACTGCATTCACTCCCAAAACTTCATGCGTTGGGACAACCCTGTTTGGTATTGAAAAGTGTTTTGCTTTTGGATAATATACAAATAATCTATCGAACTTTGTTGCTAGGTCATCATGTGGTCCTGTCTGACAGATTGATCAATATAGATTAATATCACTGATTAGTCTGGAAGGTGATTTTGCAACATGGCACAGGGGTAAATGAAATGGTATTAATAATGAACAGAACTCTTAATGATATGGGACAGTGTTCATTATTGGAAATGTCTGACCAAGGATTGCAAGTTGATATTAATTATTGTTATTGCTGGATCAATGGTAGCTCACTATCATGATATCCTCCAGATGAGCCTGGTTCTAATCTTCCCGCTAAAGCACTCTGATTGATTTCTATATTATTACTGATGTCATTTCTGGATTCCTAAATGTCCATGTGCCATAATGCAGGAATTCTCGCCATGATATTATGATCATAAATGTGTAGTTGGAAATGATTATGCATCGGACCTCAGCCATTCTGAACAAGATGACCATTGGACGAGATGAACACCTCATAACATTAACTTCGAAATCTTGCTTTGTTCAGAAAAGTCATTCATAGATCAAATCACACCTAGTCAAACAGTTGTCATTGTGAGTATACTGATGGCTTATTTTAAATGTGATATATAGGCAATTTACTCAGAGGTTGAATCAGCATTTAATGGATACCCTACCAATGCAAATAAAGATACCCACATTGTTTTGCAAAGTAGCTTTGCATATGTAAATAGCTGGGTTTGCTTCAGTCGAGAGTTCTTAACCAGTATTGACAATTCCTACATCAGTACAGTTATCAGTTTTCGGTATACAATTCCTGGGCAGTACCATCAGTAGTTATGTCCCCTGGTGGGATGGGCCAACAGTTTCCACTTACTCACAAGTAGTGAAATTACATATGCCAGTGTCCGGCTAAGTGAGTAAGCAGATTATACTTGTAGGGATATAGTTGCAAACGCAGTGAGAGTGACAGTACATGTATACGTGTATGGTAACATTCTCGGTCAGATTCATGATCCTCACAAGCAATCTATGTAAGGTTGCCGCTTACCCAGCCGTATGACGTGCCAGTGTACCAACCCTAACCTCTAGTCAAAGAGTTTGCTGTTTTATTATCCTCTCTCCAGCCACAGGTCTGCTTCGCTGCATCTCCGCATACAAGCAAAGGAGAAACAAACATACAAGAAACAAATCCCATGATTGTCCTGCGGATATGGCATACAGGGAAACTCCACCCCCCCTTGACTGTGATCCAAAGGAGGTAAAACCAGCGCCAAGGCCATTTGAACTGGACCACATCTAATCACAAGATAGAGGGAAAGTATGCCAAATTGATCCCTTTCCTCAACTAAAGCAGCTTTCCTAGATGGCTGACGTGGAATCCATCCACCAGCTCCTGAGCACTGCTGAGGTTGTCCGCTGGCTCCCGACATGTACGCACATATCTGTATCCAGCCCATAGAATGAGGTCATGCAGCTTCTGATATCGCCGTTTGGAGTCATGTATACACTCCCTTTCCCAATCCTCTGAAATGTGCAAGATGATTGGTAGAGGTTCGTTTGGTGACAGGCCTGGGACTGTAGGTGTGTATGGATCAAGCTGTGAGAAATGGAAAACGTTATGGTTCCGCAATGTTTTCAGCAAGTCTAATTTTTCATCATTCCGATTGATGACTTTACTCACAGTTCACGGTCCTGCACACTTGTTGTTAAGCTTCTTGGATGGCCTAGTTGTCTTGATATGCTTGGTCGAGAGCAATACCTTTTCTCCAATGTCGAATGTAATCTCTTTTCCGCCAGCGTACTTTCTCTGCCGCAGCTGGTCTTCCAGTATGTTCTCTCAGAGAGTCCAATGAGTCTCGGCCAATCCCGTGAGTGTAGCGTCCGCTTGGATCTCCAATTGTAGATGTGACGCATTCGGTGTTTTGAACTTCATCACTGGGTTCAGATGGAAGGGGGCCCAGAACCGTTTCCTGCTAGTCGAAGCATCCAGTGAGATGCTGTATGCAAATTGTCCCATGGGCAGGAGTTCGGCCCAGTTCAGCTGCTCGTAGTTGTTTAAGGCTCCGAGGTATCGTTCCAACTTCCGGTTCAACTACTCAGTATTGCGATCAGTCTGCAGGTGGAAGGTGGTCGAGCATCGGTGGTCCAAGCTGATGTGGGTGAATACTCGAGTCCTGAATCAGCTTGAGAACTGCGTTCCGCAGTTGGCAAAGATATTGTTCAGTACGGCATCCTTGCAGATCACCGGCTCGAAAACGATACCGGTCAATGCTGGTCTGTCGATATTCTTTGGCAGGTTAGGTAAATTGGCATCATCATTATTTGGTCGACTCTGACCATAATGCCGTGGTATTACTACTAGGTGGATTTGGGTAGGTTGGCGACCCAGTCCCGAGTAATTCCGTCCCAAGGGTTCTACAGTGATCGCAGAGGAATATTAGGACAATATCGTACATGGCGTGGTGCCCTGATTCAGGGACACAGTTCGCCACTGGCGATGTACTTCCGTACTGTGGTGTTTAATCCTAGCCAAAAGTTCTTTCTAGAAACCAGTTCAGCATACTTCAGAGCTGCAAAATGACCAGATTCAGGGTCATTGTGGAAAAGTCTTATCACTGGATTGGGAGTGTTTCTGACAGGTATGTTCTGCCTTCAAACATGAGACCTCCTGCAATTACTTCCCACGGCATTCCCACTTCCCTATCCATGGATTCGTCTTGTACATTAGGTTGGTCAGTGTAACCGATCTCAATATTCATGTCCGTCGCTAGTGCATCAGTATTCTGGCCTACTATACTTGCTGGTACGAGATCATTGAATGCGTTGTAGGTGGTTGCTGCCAGGGTTGCAAAGTGTCGTGCAGTAGGTCTTTTGAAGCTGTCTTGATAGTCAGGTCGCTATGATAGTCTATGCCGAGGGTTTACATTCCCTTCCAGGGGTTGAATAATGAAGTCATATGATATAATGATCTCAGCCCATCTCGCAGGCCTCTGGGAGAGTATTTTGGATTTTTGGAAAGCCTCGATATTCTCGCGATCCCATTTTATCAGGATCGTGTGATGGGCTCCCTTGAAATAGTGTCGCCCTGGTCTCAAAGGATCCAATATGGCGGAGTGCTCCGGATCATACATGTCGTAGTTGTGTTCCGCAGGGGAGTATTTTCACAAGCAAAAGTAGATGGGTCAGAGAAGGCCGAAACCCTAGGATTTGTGAGGATTACCGGCAATTGCGAAGCCGCTTGCATCCATCAGGAGGATGATAGGCTGAGCCGGGACAAAGTCCTGGCGGAACCGTGCTTCTGTGAATGCCACCTTGACAGTCCGAAATGAGATCACTGCCGCTCGCGTCCATTTCAATTTTCCTGGCGAAATCTTAATTAAGTCGGAGATTGCGATGCTTACCTTGGCGTATTAGGGGATGAACCGATGGGAGAAGTCCGTGAAGCCTAGAAGCTCTTGTATGTCTCGAATTGACTTGGGAGTAAGTCAGTCCTAAAAGGTTACTACGCAGTCTGAGTCCATGGCAACCCTGTCAGGGGTGATGAATAATCCGGGGAAACTGATTGTTGAGGCTCCAGATTGGCAGTTTTTGGTTTTCCAATAGAGGCCAAATTGGTGAAGTCACTCTAGCACTTTTCTACGTGATGTTCATGTTCCTTCTCATTGGTCGAATACATCAGTATGTTATCAAGGTACCATGCCGCAAAGTTGTCAATATATGGCCTTGGGCAACCACCAATGGAGGCCTGGAATGAGGTTGGCTAGTTTGTTACTCTGAAAGGCATAAGTTGGTATTCCAACCAGCCATAGTGAGTCCGGCATGCAGTCATGTACTTGCCCCCATCGGTGTTGCAGATATGGTATTAGGCGTTCCGGAGGCCCACCTTCGTGAATATCCGAACTATGGGCATTCGGTCAAGCATCAACATGATCAGGTGTCAGGTGTATCGGTTTTTGACTGTCACTGAATTGAGTGCCCGGCAATGCACGGGTAGTCATTGGCCGCTTTTAGCCTACATCAAAAACACAATCAGTGCTGCTGATGATGTTGATGACCGCTGGATGAAGACATGTGCTAGGTATGGCTCAATATATGCCATGAGAGTTCCGACCTCGACTTCCGTGAGGTTGTAAATCTCTCCATATGGTATCTTGAACCCAGGTTCCAGGCAAATTTCATCGTCGATTAGGCGGCGTGGTGCCAGCATTTGAGCCTGTACCATGCCAAAGACGTCCACAAATTGCGAGTACCTTGCTAGAATGCAATTGCCGTCGTATGTTGGTACAAGATTGACTGCTGCTTCTGCGACGCGTTAGCTTAAGTGATCGTGAGGAAGGAGGTAAGTAGAAGAAACAGAACGGAAGGATGGAAGGAATAGTCTAGGAGACCATGTCATTAATGGTGCAAATACAAAGCAGCCAAACCCAGCAGTCAAGTCACTCGCTCGGGTCTTGGCAAGCCGGTAGCGCACATTCACCCAACTCTACGCAGCAGCTCTGCTGCCGCCACTACTGCCGATGCTCACTGCTCATCACCTCCAGCTCTTCGGTCTGGCTTACCTGGTGAATCCATGGTGATGTCTTCCAATGTTGATTCCAGCAGCTCTGTGCATTCCCCAATCCGTACAGCAAATGCTGGGATGTCTTCATTGGTAGTGTGAAGATTGTTGAATGTGGTTCCTCCGAGTGTCTGTATATGCGGTCCCCACCCAATGAGCTGGTCATTGACATTTTTGTATTTCAGTTCCGAGATCCTTGATGCCAAGGCCGTAGTCTTCGCTGCCATTTTCTCCTCTCCACTCATACTCGGTGATAGCTGCGAAGTCAATCCATGGTGCGCCCAGTCGATGTCATGATATCTTGTGTGAAACAAAGGTAATCCAAGTAATAGCGTCCACACGGGCATTCGCACAACGAGCACGTCTGATTCATGAACCATGCTGACATACTCCAAACACTGAACTATGATCCGCGTCTGCTGGCTGTCCTTTGAGTATTGCATCACTCCTCCGTTTAGGGCGAGGGTGGTGATGTATTCTGCCTAATGTGATAACAAGGGTCCCTTGAGAAGGCACGGTGCCATAAATATGCTGTTGGCGCCACTGTCGATGAGAGCCAGTACACATTCATCAATAAAAACAATTCCGTTCGGGAGGACTGGCTCCGTCAGAGTGGACGCGCTCAGTCAGTGCCATCAGAGACACCCCAGCGGCGGATTACTCCGCGCCCGGCGCCAATACAATGCGTCGCGTTGTATATCGCCCTTCGATCCCTGTTTCACTGATTCTTCGCGTTCTGTCGGTCTCCTATTTTAAATGATCATTCTGGGGTTGTGGCCAACTGTGACAATACGTCGGAATGGGTTCTTTGGGTACACGCTTGCATCAGAAATGCAATGCGATGGGTGACGCTGCGAATATTTCTCCTTGTGTTCCTTTTACCTGCGCACAAAATGCAATTCTCTTTACTAATTATACACATCATTCCAAGTCGCCAGATCTATGTGGGTATTGACAATCCATCGCTCGTTCCGTCCGTCTCCTACCTTACTACTAGTAGCTATCTCTGGAATTGTGTCCGCCCAGCCAACACTATTTCCCACGTCGAAAACTTGCAAAGCAACGGCAGCCAGTGCTTTTATCACATGTACAAATTTTGAGACCGGATCCAAGTTACCCGAGTTTTCAGGTATTGTGGTGAGCGCCAGGGCTAAGCAATACTCAACGAAAGCTCCATCCTCGTTTTGGAGTTTGATTTTGAATAGTTGTTGCAGTTGCCACGGGACATGCCCATTCAGCGCGCCATAACACCTCCCCGGGCGTTGCTTTACCCACACCCAGTCGTTCCGTCGATCCCCTCCGCGCCAGCTCTGGTTTCCTGTGCATCGACACATTTGAGATATGCGTTCACCATCTAAACCATCAGCTTGAACTTTAATACCATGCTAAATACAGAGCTCCATTGCGTGCAGTTGTTCATCCGATATATACGTCTTGTTAAGACTCTTATGGTTGATAAACTCCCGTGTGCCGCAGTATATTGCTACGCGGTACGTTCCATCTTGCGTATTGTCTAGTAATGCTGTGAAGTCTTTGATCATAGCATCAGGATGCTTTCCATCACGGCGGTTTTACGGTCCGATGAATTCGGGCTTCGCATATGACGGGGGGCTCAGTAGGGCAGCCAGATCAGCACCGGAAGGGAGGACTTTGCATGGGGCAGCGCTGTTCTCCCGACGCTGTGCGAGGGCTTGGAGATTGAGTTCTCTGATTTCGAAGCAGAGGATGCACCGCTGAAAGGTGATTACTTGTGGCAGGTAGTTGAGATTGTGATTGGAGGGGTTCCAACCGTCCTTGAGGTTCGTTTAATGTGCTTGTTCATGTTTCTCGGCATGTCACTGTTGCAAGGCTCCTTAGCGACGAATATGTTCGACCCAATGAGACATCAAGTCGATCTTCGGAATGTTGAAGTCGGCATCTAACACCTTGGAAACATCGATCTCGTCGCTTATATAATCCCGCCAGGCGTTCATTTCGCACCGCTTCTGAGACGGCGTCCAAGTTTCAGCGTTTGTTTCCTCATCTACCTTTCGCTTCTCCACGATTTCAGTTCTCAGGGCATTGGCTTTGGCCTTCGCCTTTTTGCCGGCTGGCCCGATTAAGAAAACATCTTTGAAGATGTGAAAACGACGGAAGTCGTCCTCCATGTACCGCAATGTTGCAGCATCGTGAGATTTATATCGAACATACAAATAGAATTCTAACAATGCCCGTGTGCACTCAATTGCGCGATTGAATATGTGATGCTGAGCGGGGCTTCTGCCTCGTAGAGACTGGGTTACAACTCCAAGCAGGTACCGGCTTATTTCGTTCATCTCCTTCCCATTGCATTGAGAAACTGCTTCATATGACTTATTTTTTGATGTGAGGTCGTGGTAAGCAGGCACGGATAACCAGATTGCATTGTACTTCACGAGCCATTCGTGCGTCTTCATGAAGTGCAAAATCCACTTCTGGAGGTGATCAAGCATGCCAATGTGCATTGTATGCAGGAGGTCGGGGGTAGGGAGGTCGCTCAGAATACAGGGAATATGTCGCAACACGTTGAATCCTCGGTGAACATGGCGTGACCAGAGTTCGGCATTGGCTACCTTGGCGTTAGCTTCGCTGAGCGTTTGATATACGTTGTAATCCCGCCAGGGGTGTTGCTGGACAGGAGAAACATAGTCTCCAAGTTCGTTCATTGGACACTTGCACCAAAAACAGACATGCCGCTCAAGATGATGTAGGTCGCTATACTCAGGGCATTCTGCAAGCCATGCTGCTAAAACCGGTTTGCAACGCCTGAAATTGCGATCGGCACTGAGAAGGTTGTAATACCTGCTCGCGGCGCTGGGATTGTGTTTAAAGGTGAGAGGCTGGAGTAACCGCCGGAGTACTTCATTCAGCACCTCTTGCTTTGTTTGCCACTGCTCATCCAGCCCCTTCTGAGGAATATTGCGGTTCTTGATTGGAATCGGCAGGAGAGCAACCATCACGATGCTGTGCATTGAGGTCATCTGGCGGATCTTCGAAGGTTGATTGCCAATTTTCATATATACAGGCCACTTGTTCTTGTTGCCAGCTAAATTCGAGAAATGTGTTCCGTCAGTCATGAAGATCAAGGGAACTCGTGTATCCCCCACTCTGAGAGTTGCCAAAATGTCGAGTAGCACATTATTATACTGGAGTATTAGCCTCAGTATCTCTCCTTACCTGTGTCTCCCACCACCAGTCTGCAGTGTGCATTTCAGTATAGAGGAGTTTCGGTGGCGTAACACTGTTAAAGCAACGCTGAGGGGCGTAAATCAGATGCTCCGCGTTCGCTGCCTGCCTCATCAACCATCTCATGCTTTTGCTGATGCTTCTACTCCAGTATTTGATAGGGCGTTGGTGATTGTCATTCCATCTCATATCCTCGAGAGTGTGTAGGTCCCACTCCCTGACAGCCAGATCATCTGTCATGATAGCCACTAGCTTCTGGACACAGTCCCCGTTTTTGAAGGTTGGGAAACGCAGGGTGGTGTTCTCTTCCTTCAGCACATTGTGATGGTACGTCTTCATGCCATTCTGTTAATCCCACACTGGATGTATTTGTACTCTTCACGCGTCGCAAATAGGTAGTAGGGATTGTTCTGTAGGTTCGTGTCAAGGAAACCCTGAGTGTCGCATTCCAATGGTTCAGCAATGTAATTGCTCAGCGGAGCACCGGCACCGGGGTATTTTTCCGTCCACAGCAGAAGAGGCGGCGGTGGTAGATATTCCGAGTCTGCGATGTTTTCAACCTGTTCGAGGTAGGTAAATCTGTCGAAGTCTGTGACTGAATCTTTGTTAGCGTTGAATTCATAACGCTGAGCGGGTTCAACGCGTCGGGGTGCACTGCGAACAGTCACATTCTGTGCAACTTGAACGTGTTCAGAATGGTGTAATTTGATATGTTTAAGTCGGCAGCTGTCTGACGTGAACTTCTTTCGGCATGAAAATTCGGGGCAATGGAATGGGGTCTTCTCTGGCGTTGTCGACGACACGGGAGGAGTGGAGCTTTCACTGTAGAAAGGGATGAAAGTTGGTACAGGGCCTGAGCAGTCTGCTGTGGGTATAAGCTCATGATACTTGAGAGATTTATTGAGCCGCAACACCCTCACCCCAGGAGTTGCAAAAACACTGCATGTGCGATGTCCCATAATACTATGAATAAATAAAAAATACACCCTGAGCAATCCTGAAACCTTGCAACGTGTGCAATAATCAATCCCTGAGATACATAGATGAGAACAAAGGACACGAACAAGCCCGCAACCCTAACCCAAACGACCAAAACACCTCCACGTGCGCCTTAATCAGTGCCTGTGATGAATAGATTACACAAAAGGAAACTTACAAGACAGGAACCCGACTCTAACCCACACGCACGCCTCCTCTGCAACGCGAGCACTGGTTAACTCCTCGCATACTGAGCCATCCGGGCGTGCCTCATGGAGAGTGACCTCTGGGAAAGGGACATCTGGGAGAGGAACATCGGGGAGAGGGACACAGGGGAGATGGACATCCGGGACAGGGATATCCGGGGCAGGGCCATTGGGGAGACCGTCTCCACCTGCCGATCCGCCAAGTAGCTGCTGCTCCACATCGACATCCGAAGTGTTTCTGGCTGCCTAAGCTTCTCTCACAGTTGACGCCGCGGGGCGAGGTTTTTGCGGCATCACAAGCCCCCAAAACTCCATCCCACGGAGGGTATCAGTCTCCGGAGTTCATGGTCGTGGGCGAGGCACCTGGGTTTCTGGCCGTGGGGCAGGAGCCGGAGGTTGTGGCTGTGGGGTATGCTCGGGCATCTCCTAGCCTTGCTCAGGTAGCACGGTTGGCTCATCGGCTAGCATGGTATGTACATCGTCAGCCGATGTATTTACCAACTCTCCCTGGCCAATCGTCCGAGGTTCTTTGCCAATATCCTCATCCTCCTCCTCATCCTCATCCACCACCTTCTCCTCCCTCTCATCTTCCTCCTCTTCATCTTCCCCATCTTCACCGTCCCGTTCCATATCCACATCGCCGTCGATGTCAATGCTGTCCGGTGGGTCCACATCATCCTCCAAGCACATATCCACATCAAGTTGGGAGTCATAGCTGCAGTCCAACTCGGGAGAGTTGGTATCATCATCCGACGAAATTGACCCGGCGAGCGATGCTTCCAGCTTCAAATATACGCGGTCTAGTTAGCCCTCCGTGTCCAAGTCAGCTTCTGACATTTTCTTCAGCAACTGCAAAGCAACGCCACGAGAGATATCATCTCCTCCTGGGGTCTGTTAAACAATACCTTTCCCTTTACCGTTTCCCTTGCCCTTCCCCTTCCCTGTCCCCTTCCCGTCCTCAGTCGCCTTCCCTTTCCGCTTCCCATCCTTTGTTCCCTTCCCATTCCCAGTCCCTTTCTCACCACCCTGCGTGTCCTCCTCACTCTCGCCGTCGTCATTGTCATTCGCATCGCCAGGACAGCTCCTTCCACCGCTCCGCCCAGCGGGATCCGCCCAGTAGTCAGCATCATCATCCCCATCTATTATCTCATCCCAATTTAGTGGTCTAACGGCCAGGAAGTCGCCTGGTTTGTATTGCCGACAGCTTGTTAGTTCAATCTTTGCCCTGATATCATTCCTACAGTAGCAAGAGAAACGCTCACCGGTGCGTTTAACCTTCCCCAAGCCAGTTGTCTCCGGATTGGAGGGATCGACTTGATCCCCGAAGGTATGGAGATTGTCCCACCTCCAATTGTTCATTTGGTCACGGGTTTTGTCAATCATTTGCCCCATATATGAGCAGAAGGCAGCCGACCACTCCAGACAAGGCGAACTCCTGCTCCTGCGGTGCGGCCACATCAGCCAGAAGTGTGAAAAGTGGCGAGTTGTGACTGGATGAAGAAAGATTATATCATAAAAGAGGTCCCATGCCCTCTCATCCTTGACACCGCAAACATTGTATATCCGTATGAGTCCACGGATGTGTTCCAAGATGAATCCCTCTATTTGGTCCCGATCCAACGACAGGCATCGACTGATATCCGATGTTGGCATCTTTGCCCTAGCCTTCCCATTTCCTTTGCTGCTGCCCTGTGGTGCCATTGCTGTGAGTTGAAAATGAATCTACATCTGAAACGTTAGCATTATGATAGAGTTGTAGCGGAAGAAAGCCAAGAGGGAAAGTACAAAGTTAAGTAGGTGATCGGGTGTGTTTTGGAACTAGAGGTGTTGTTTTGTGCAAGTCACATGATGTCGAGATCAGGATGCTGTCAGTGTGTATAATATCGGAGGAAAAGGGAAAGGAGGTGTAGGCGGGAACAAGTGATATATATACTCAAGTACCGCCGATTTCTTAGTTCAAGGTTCAACTTGTGAGTTTTGTTGGTTCACGAACACAAAAGGGCCCAGCCTTCAACTTGGAGAACTACCAGGCACATCATGAAAGACAAGCCTCGAGACAAGATTTAGTACACGCAGAGTGGACAGTGTACCATGCCAGGCGTTGCTTTTGCATCATACATCATTTTTACTGGTCAGACCTTGTACCTCTCAGAGCAAACTGAGCAGTTCTCATGTAGTCCCAACTGTGCAACCATCCAACACGGCTACCAACGCCTAGCATTGCAAAAGACAGACCCAACTGATGTCATAGGATAGAGAATACGTCATTGTTCGCTTTGCGATGCTTGTAGCTCTGCCAAAGGGGGATTTAGACCGGGAAGCTGACAATACACACAATCGATGGTTTGAAGTATTGTGCCAAGAACGAGTGCAATACGATGAAAATCCCGCCAAGATGGCATACACACCCTTCAAGCGGTGCAAATAGACCTTCAGAGGTTGCTGTAACAGTGGATATGAATGCTCAGTGTAATCTGAGTTTAATCTTAGTTTCATCTGATCGCAGTTAACCCCATAATTGAATGCTTTTCAAAGGATCTTGTCACCGAGTATTCTCAGGGTTTAGAGTATAGCGCGGTCCACACTGCGCCTCCCTTTGTTGTCGAAACCCTCCATGATCGCTCAAATAGGAGTCAACCTCGCCTGGCATTGCATATGAATGCTCAGGCAATTGTTCCTACTTTCTTAACGTCGAACATCTATATTGGACTATGCATTCCCATAGCTCTCACCCTGACACGACTCCGGTCATACGAAATCTTCAAAGTCTTTCCAATCGTTAGAATCAACCAGAGCGTGGGCCTTTGGGGAATTCTCAACTTCCGTCTGCTAAGAGACGCGTTTCCGTCCAGGTTGGCGAGAGGCATTCCTCTCATGGAGAGAGTTCCGTACCCTCGACAATCCAAGGTCACAACTCCACCCCCCCATCTTCGCTGAACAATTCTCACATTGCAGATATCAATCCACATGTGACTTCTACCCAGTCCACTACACAGCGACTGTCAACAAATACTCCAACCGCCACCCCGGGTACAAGCAGTCGTAGCACACCATCACCCGGAGGAACATCAACACGTCACGTTGTATGCAGCCCCACATCCGGCATTGTTATCACTCCCACTCCTCTCCGAGGTCTTCAAAACCGGCCTTCCCCCATCCCGAATCCATGAGCCCGCACGATCATTACAAATGCACTCCAAATGCGAGATACTGAAAACATTCAGAGACAGGGGCAGTGGCAATTGCAACCGCAGGCAGTGACTACACCTCGATTAATGGTCTCAGGCAGTCGCAGCATCCATCGATCTGGTCACTGAGACATTACGCCACATGTGTTTCCAACGGGCAGACTCCTGGAGCTCTACATGTGAAACAGACGGCCGTTTATAAGTGCAAGAGACTTGGAGACAGTAAGTTATGCAACGTGATGCGTTTCGAAAGCATTAGCTGAAGGCCCACACTGGCAGATAATCGAGACGTACTGGAACACCGCAATGCAGCAAAACATCATTTGATCCATAGCATTCGAGGCACGCACAAAGGAGATGTTGAAAGAGGTATCCTGAAACAATGGCCCACGCAGGATATTACACTCTCAAACCGTACCAGGTTCGAGCACAAGTCGGTAAGGTTAAATCCCATTTAATTCAATCAGCAAGGGAAAACATAGCAGAGCTTTATGATCTCCTCCGGTCTGAATCCGCCTGAGAACGTTTGGAATTCATTGATTCCCTTCTGGCAGACAGTAAGTATATTTTTTCAATCGCAGAGTGTGTGGAAGGTGGTGTACATGGTCCAAATGCAATTCAGAGAGAGTCGAAAGCTGCTAACGAATGGCTAGCATCCACTTCACATCCTGGCGGAAGTAATCCCGCGGTTTATCTACATCAAATTTTATCATCGGGCGAATAACCGCGGTAAGTATGCTGATGGATATTATTATTCCACGATTGACAACAAGGACGGTCATATACCCTGGCCACTGATCATGTTTACCTGCACCGCGTTGCGCCATGTGCTCCTGGAGTAGCAAAAGAACAACGGTGTTCATACGAAAGCTTCCAAGTCAAAGGTGAAAGCGGACAGACCTGATCGCTCGAAGTACTTCAACTGCACGAATGACGGTGGAAAGATCGCATCCTGCTGCCCTGTAACGGGTCGCAAGTTGTTAACCCTTCCTCGCGTTGCAAACCCGTATACATTCTTGATGAATATCTGGAACACACTACCGGAGAGATACCAGCCGAGGGTGTATAACATCACTCTTGCCACAGTCAAGCGTCAGATCCACCAGGCGGAGAACTCAACGCCTGCCATGGTGATCAGCGTGGAAGCAGCGCGTGTTGACAATGCTATTCTTTTTGACAATTTGACCTCCGAAGTCGCGCTTGAGGAACCTGAGACCGGAAGCACTGACCCAATCATCCCGATAGACAACAATTGCATGGATGCCTAACTGCATTTCGGGATGCCAGGGGGCAGCGGGGATTTCGAAAATGAAGGTGGCGAAAGCGCTGCAATTCCTACCACCAGCCGGTGACAACGAGCCGCGACTGAACTCGAGTGGTTTGACCTGGGAACCAGCGATGTCGACGGGTATGAGGGCAAGGATGGTGATGATGCGGATGCGGATGTGGAGGATGAAGCATCGCAAGCCGATGATGGATCAACAGAGAATGTGGAGGACTGAGGGCATAGTACTAGAGAGTGTGAAGATTGGACAGTATATTTCAGACGTGAAAAATACGATAATGGTGGAGCCAAAGTAACGGCAAGCGATGTATGCGAAGCGAAGACTGTATTGCAATAAGTGACAGAATCTCAAAGCTAAACCTAAATGAGAGTGCGGCATGTGCCTATCGGCCGAAGAATAGCATAAACATCGCCTGGCGTTCTGTAAATGGCAACTGCATAACTGCAACCCCTGCGAAGAGTTTAACATACATGTCGTTCCGATGCTGCATATAAGTCACCACATTCCGGACGAAAAGTAACGGAAGCCTGACGCCGGAGCGGCGAGCGTAATATACACTGCGACGCCTCACATGAATAAGAGGCCTGGCATAATAGCCGCCGCAAGGGAGGTATGCAACGCGACCTGTCGCGTCTGATTCTCGGTTGGAGGGTACGATGATCCGCCAGAGCCGTCAGAGCCGTCCGGAACACCCGGGTGTTTCAGACGGATACTAGGGTTGTTGGTGATGCACAGAAGTGGGTATAAATTAATTCGAATCTTAATGCTTACCACTCCGACCCAGTGGAGACTATTAGTACATTTTGGTTACCAGATATCACTGACTGGTGGCGGCAGCAAGTAGAAACGCATTCGAAGTACGCCGAGCACTCGAATGTGGCACGCGGCAAATTCTCTAACATACCTCATGTTATCGGAGTGGAGGCCAGTTTTTCCCTTGGACGAGATGTGATCGGGCGGAGGCAGTCGAAAACCCCTGGCGAGATCCTTCCCAAATAAGAGGTAGTAAGGTAGTTTGCTCGAGCCAATAGCCGAATACAGGCAGGCGACCACCCAGTATTGGATCCAGACAGCACCGATCACAACATGGACATGAAGAGAAAGGCGGCGGAAACGACGTTACACAGAACGGTGAAGGTCCACTACTCTCTGGAGATGTGGCACCATAGTCAAACCCTATGAGCTACACAGAAGCAATCTGGGGCACAAAATAATCACATGACTGCCGTAGGATACATTTCAGATACTGAAGAGATCGTCACAGCATCCTGGTCAAACTTTCATCATGATGGTGCAGCTCCATTGAAATTGTCAGAAAAATCACCTGTGCCACCAGCTCTGTCTGCAAAGGACACCCCTGGGGGACGACGTCAAATATTGAATGTCCACCAAATCAAACGAATCGACCGCCATCCTGAGGAAAGTGATGAAGATAGCTCACCCAAAAGCATTTCCGTCACTGAAAATTGGCTTAACTGGAATGGGGACTTGGATAATCCAAACGACAGTAAAGAGGACTGGGAGGGAGAAAATCAATCAGATATGGACCTGGACAATAGCAGGGAGGAATCAGAAACCCAGAAGGTGCAAAATGTGATTGCGGCACCAACGGTTCTTGGATTGATTCGGCCTATATGACATTCTAAGAAGAAGGTTGAAATGGCGACGCTGATGGTCAGTATAATAGAAACGAGGAGGAATAAGGGGATCAAGAAAAAGTAGGTCAGAATCCCTCAATGTCTTATCACCAATTATATTATGATATTTGACCGAGAATTTTATTTTGAGAATTATGATGAAAGAATATCGATCAGTTGCGAGAGCATATTGGTTAATAAATGAACTGGTTGCTGTCAATCTGCATCATTTAGCATAACGTATAAATTTTAACCGGATGTGAGCGACCAGTGCTGGAATAATACTGGGCCTGGCTTTGCCATAGAGCCAAGTCCTGATCATGCAGAAAAGCATCCACCAAGTTCAAATAATTAAGATTGCAATTGTCGCTGGCAGCAGATCTTGACTTGGCCGTACATTAAAACGAGCATCCACAGAGCGTCAATGATTTTCAGTCTTGAAAGTAGGGTAATTGAGTGGTGACGTGGTCGGAAGTATCCATAACCAACAAACTGGTGTCTTTTTTTGGCAAAAGAGTATACGACACGATCACTGCCCCATTCCGAAAATGAGCGTCAACGGACAGGAAATGATTTTTAGTCTTGTAAGTTTGGTAATTGAAGAGTGACCTGGTCACTGCTATCCATAACCGATGTAATGGTAGCCTTCCTTGGTAAAACTAAGTGGTGTTTGGTTGTAGCCATTCATATTGGCTGCCGTTCAAAATAAGAGAATTCTCGACATGCTCCCTGACCCCTCCTGAAAATGAGTGTCCATGGAGTGTCAAGGATTACTGGTGTTGAATCTTGGGTAATCTAAGTGTCACAATGTGGTATTAATTCCTAGACGGAGTCGTGGCAGCCTTTTCGATTGGAACAACTCATGACACATACGTTACCCCATCATGAAACTGAGCGTCAACCGCGCGTCAACAGTATTTAGTCATGCATACTGGGTAATCAAGGCTTTGTGCGCATAGGTGCGCTCATAACAGAACCATTGACTGCCTCTATAGCCAAAAATGCAATGGGTAGAAGGCAAAACCCATATTCCAAAATAATCAAGGTGGCAGATTGCCAAACATCCAAAAAGAGATTATTGGCTATCGAATAACTAATTTTAATAATGTTCAATTATCCAACTGCAACAACAAGAACAATATATAAATCTACAGATGGACCTGCTAGGTAACCCGCTGACAACATTACTAACTTTGTTCGAAGCCAAAGGACCCGCCCAATCCAGACCAGTTGCGGGATTTATATCGAACTTTACCCAAATTGACGGTTCCGGCTTGTTGACAACCCGGATCGCCAATTTGGCAACAGTTCGGTTCTGACCCCGACCTGGGCCCGAAGTGACAGTTCAGAACCGTGGCTATCACTTGTTGTGAGCCATGTTGGAAAGATTGGTGTACTTTGAGTTCATTTTGCCCTGTTGGAGCAACCAATCAGGTATGACCGGTATCCAAAATGTACTGCTAATCTCCATTTGCTCGGAGTGGTAATCATTGAGATTTGGATTAATTGATCCCCAGATGTTTGGTGCTTCAGGCGGCAAATTGAAATTGAGCCTTGGAGCGGTAAATAAAAGGGCTGTGCAATCACTTTGTCCAGCTGTCGTCTCAGCCACATTGTTAGGCGTTAAGTATTCCTCATCATCGCTGGACAAATCATATGGATCAAATGATGATTGATTGGACCCTGAAGGCATTACAGATGTGACGAGATTCCTGCTGGGTACCGTTTCGTGTTTAGTGACCGGCACATGTCGATGTTTGGGCTAGTATTCAGTCTCCACATACTTCACCAAGTCCTATTTGTATTGTGTAGTGTAGGATGTCTCGTCCTCAGGATTAATATGCTTTCCCTTGTCCCACTTTCTAAAGGATCACCAATACCAGTAAGATTCAAACAGGTGTGTGGACATCAGAAACATGTCCGTAGTAGGAGTCACTTCAGCATAGTATTTGGAAAGCGTCTGTCGAGCTATCTTCACAGCAAAGAACAAGTCTTCCTTCCATGATGTCTTCTTCTTGGCCAAAGATTGCATCACACCATCCATATGATCGAACATGTCGTTGTACACTGTGACAACAGGATGCAATTTAACTGTATGCCTCTTCGACATCGAAAGGGTCGAATATCGAAATGGCCTCAAAACTTCCTTAATGAACTGAACAATCGTCCATTCATACTGAGTTGTGAATAGTGGTCAGGATGCAATGTATACTAGGTTTTGAAGACACCCCCGAGTGAATTGCTGTAAGCGGCAGGCTCGCTCGAGCAACTCGAGTGTAGAGTTCCAATGTGTCTTCACATCCATAATCTGATGTACTTCAATCCAGATTTTGGCTTGTTGACAGTGAAAGAACTTGTTTTGGCAACCAGGTGTCATCGTATGTTATACAGCAAGCAATCTCGGCTATATGAAGGTCATCCCTAGGACTTTCAAAATATCATGAATTATGTACTTTCTCAATTGTGTTTGCTACACGTGGTCTTATGGCCGCCGGCTTGTTGATTCAATCCATGCCCTCTTTCCAAAGTCATTGACTCTCCCGAATGTGTATGCTCTCAGTGTCTCCAAATTGCTGATCGCGATCATGGGCTTCCCAACACCTGGTAGGGCCATTCCCACCGAGACTACTGATGAATGGACCAAAAAGCAGCTTTATGATAGGCGCCATGTATGGTATATTGTTCCGCCATGCCGGCCACTTCATTCCAGAAGCCTCATGTGTTGATTGTAGCTCACGTATCATCGAGTAGTTTGACAAAGCATTATTGGTTGTATTACCAAGGAATCGGCCATTGGTAAGCTCAATACGAGCAAGCACGTCTTTCAAACGAACTGAGAGCCATGATCCGGTATGTTGGCCTTTGACATATCGTCTTTATTTAACTTGCGAAACGGGAACAGAAGAGGCAATCAACCTCATCGACAGCAAGTTTCACCTCACACAATGCCCATTTTCAATCCATATTGTACTCAATGACTGACATTATGGCTAGTTGGTTTGCTGACGTCCATCCGTCCAAAGCTCAACAAACATCGGGAATATAATATTCCGTGTGGGCGTAATGGGTCTGGCAGTGTTGATGCGCTCCGTCTGAGCTGACAGAGAAATCCTGGTGGCGGATTACGCCCCGCCCGCCATCAATACAACACGACGAGTTGTATTTCGCCCTCCGCTCGCTGATTCACTGTGTCTTGGTGTTCTGTCAGTCCCCTATTTGCACCAATCACTGTGGTAGAGTGGTCAACTGTGACAATACGTCGGAATGGGTTTGTTGGGTACCCGCTAGCATCGAGAATGCAATGCAATGCATGACCCTGCGAATATCTCTCCTCGCGTTCCTTCTACCTGCGTGACACATGCAATTCTCTCTGTACTAATTACAAACATCATGCCAAGTCACCAGATCTATGTGGCTATTGAAAATCGATTGCTCATTCCGTCCGTCATCAGTCTTACTACTTGTAGCTATCTCCGGAATTATATGCGCGCAGCCGACAATATTCCCCTTGCTGAACACTTACCAAGCTACGGCTGCAGGTACCGTTCTCAATGGTAGAAAGTTCGAGACGGGATGCAAGTTACCTGAGTATTCAGGTATTGTGGTGAGCACCAGGTCTAACCACTACTCAATGAACGCTCCATCCGATAGATACATCTTGTTACGACTCTTATGCTTGATAAACTTCTGTGTGCCACAGTATATTGCCACGCTGTGAGATGCATATTGCGTATTGTCGGGTAATGCTCTGATGTCTTGGATCATAGTGTCACGATGCTTTCCATCATGGTGGTGTTGGCCTCAGATAAATCTGGGCTTCGCATATGACTAGAGGCTCAGGGGTCCAGCTAGCCCTCTACCGGCAGGGAGGACTTTGGAGGTGGCAGCGCAGTCCTCCCGACGCTGAGCGAGGGCTTGCAGATTCACCGCTCTGACTTCGCAGCCGAGGAGGCGACTCAGAAACGTGATTACTTGTGGCAGGTAGTCGAGATTGTGATTGGATGCGTACCAACCGTCCTTGAGGTTTGTTCTATTTGCTTGTTCATGCCTATCGGCAGAAGACTGTTGCAAGGCTCCATATCGAGGAATCTTGGCGACCCAAAGAGACATCATGTGGGTCTGCGGAAAGTTGAAGTCGCCATCTAACTGCTTGGAAACATCAATCTTGTGGCTGATATCATCCTGCGAGGCGTTTATTTTGTGCCGCTTGTTGGATGGCGTCCAAATTTCAGCATTTGTTTCCCCGTCTACTTGTCGCTTCTTCACAGCTGCTGTTCTCAGCATATTCGCTTTGGCCTTCCCCTTTGTGCCGGCTCGCCGGAGTAAGGAAACATCTTTGAAGGTGTGAAAACAACACACGGCATCCTCCATGTAGCTTACAGTTGTATCATCCTGATATTAATATTGAGCATACATAGAGAATTCTAACCATGCCCGTGTGCACTCAATTGAATGATTAAATTTGGAAATCTGAGAGGGGCTTCTGCCTCGTAGAGACTGAATTACAACACCAAGCAAGTACCGGCTCATTTCCTTCATCTCCATCCCATTCAATTGAGAAATTTCTTCAGAAGACATTGTTTTGGGGGTGAGGTCGTGGTAAGCAAACATGGATAACGAGATTGCAATGTACTTGTAAAGCCGTTCGTGCGTCTTCATAAATTGGAAAATCCACTTCTGGAGGTCGTGAAGCTTGCCTATCTGCATTGGATTAAGGAGGTCAGGATTAGGGATGTCGCTCACGATACAGGGAATATGTCGAAACACATTGAATCCTTGGTGAACCTGGAGCAACAAAAGTTCACTATTGGCTGCCATTGTGTTGGCATCGCTGAGCATTCAATATTGGGTGTAATTCCGCCAGGGATGTTGCTTGTCAGGAGGGACATAATCTGCAATTGCGTTCTTTAGACACTCCCACCAAAAACAGACATGCCACTTGAGATGATATATGTCGCTATACTCAGGGCAATCTGCAGGCCATACGGCTAAAACCAGTTTGCAAAGCATGAGGTTGCCATCTACACAGAGAACTTAGTAATACCAGCTCTCGGCGCATGGGTTATGTGTAAAGGTGAGAGGCTGGAGTACCCTCCAGATTACATCGTTCAGTACCTCTCAGTTTGTTTGCCCCTGCTCATTCATCCGCTTCTCAGTGATATTGGGGTTCTTGATTGGAATCAGCAGTAGAGCGACCATTACGGCGCTGTGCGTTGAGAACATCTGGCGGATCTTCGAACATTGGTTGCCAATTGTCAAATATACGCGGCACTCTGTCTTGTCGCCAACAAATTTCGAGAGATGTGTTCCATCGGACCTGACAATCACGGGAACCATTTTATCCCCCACTCTGAGCATTGCATCAACGTCAATTGGCACATTATAATCCTTGAGTATCTCTTCGTATGATTGTCTCCCACCACCAGTCCGCAGTGTGCATCTCGGTCTAGAGGCATTTTGGTTGCGCATCGCTGTGTAAACAACGCTGAAGGGCGTAAATGAGATGCTCGGCATACGCTTCCTGCCATATCCACCATCTCATGCTGTTGATGATCTCTCGACTGCAGTATTTGCTTGGTTATTGTTGATTGTCATTCCATTTCATCTTTTCCTGAGTGTGTAGTTCCCACTCCCTGAGAGCGACATCATCTGGCATGCTAGCTACCAGCTGTTGGACGCAATCCCCGTTTTTGTAGCTTGGGACACTCAGAGCAGTGTTTTCTTCCTTCAGCACGTTGTCATAGTTCGTCTTCATGCCCCTTATCTTGATCCCAAAGTGGATACATACTTACTCGTTACCCATCGCAAATGCGTAGTAGGGATTGTATTGTAGGTACATCTGAAGGAAAAACTGACCGTTGCATTCCAATGGACCAGCAATGTAATCCCTCAGCAGGGCACAGGCACCGGGCTATGTATCCGTCCGCGGCAGAGGAGGTGGTAGTGGTCGAGACTCTGAATCTGCGATGATTTCCACATATTTGAGATTCTTAAATGGATCCCTGTCTTCGACTGAATGTTTATCAGCGTTGAATCCATGACGCTGACCGGGTTCACCAAGTCGGGGCGCATTGGGAAAAGTCAGATACTTGGCAACTTGAAGGTATTCAGGATGGTGTGAATTCATTTGTTTAACCCGCCAGCTGTCTGAGGTGAACGTATTCGTCATCAAAATTCGGCGCAACTTAATGAGGTAATCACAGGCATTGTCGACGACATGGGACGAGTGGAGCTTTCACTGTAGACACGGATGAAAGTTAGTACTGGGCCTGAGCAGTCCGGGGTGGGTATAAGGTCACGATACATGAGAGATTTATTCAGCCTCAACACCAACACGCCAGGAGTTGTAAAAACACTGCTTGCGCCATGTCCCTTAATACTATGAATAAAAATAAAATAAACCCTGAGCAATCCAAAAACCTCGCGACGTGTGTAATAATGAATGCCTGAGATTGATAGATTAGTACAAAGGACACAAACAAGCCCGCAACAATAATCCAAACAAACAAAACACCGCCACACGTGCCTTATTCAGTGTCTGAGATGCATCGATTACATCAATGGAAACTCACAAGACAAGAACCCGACTCTAACTCAGACGCATGCTGCATCTGTACTGTGAGGACTGGTTCACTCCTCCCTTACCGAGCCACCCGGGTGCACCACAGGGAGGGTGTCATTGGCGAGATGCACATTGGGGTGAGGGACTTCAGGGACAGGGAAATCTGGGAGAGTGATATCGGGGAGAGGGACATCGGGGAGACAGTCGCCACCTGCAGCTCTATCGAGTAGCTCCTGCTCCACATCGACATCGGAGGTATGTCCGGCCGCCTCAACTGCTGGCACAGTTGGCGCCGCTGGGCGAGGTTTTTAAGGCGTCACAAGCCCCAACAACCCCAGCCCACTGAGGGTTTGAGGCTCTAAAGTGCATAGTGGTGGGGGAGGTTCCGGGGTTTTTGGGCGTGGGGAAGGAGTTGGAGGTTGTGGCCGTGGGGTTTGGTTGTGCATCTCCTGGCCTTGCTCAGGTAGCACGTTTGTCACGTTGTCTACCATGGTATCAGCATTGTCAGACGATGTATTAACCATCTCTCCCTGGCCACTTGTCCCTGTTTCTTTGCCATCATCCGCATCATCGTCCTCCTCCTCATCCTCATCCTCCACCTCCCCCTCCTCCTCATCTTACTTCTCCTCAATTTCCTCCTCTTCATCTTCCTCCATATCATGGATACCATTACTCCCAATATCAACATTGCGGTCTAAATCAACGCTGCCCAGTGCGTCCACATAATGTTCCATGTGCATATCCACTTCAGGATCAAATTCTGGGTCCAATTACCCGTCCGACTAGACAGAGTCGGAACTATCCTATGAGGAAATTGGGATGGCGGGGGATGCGTCCGGCTCTAAATACACCCCCTCTAGTTTGCCCTCTGTGTCCGAGTCTGCCTCATACAGTTTATTAATACCTTTCCCTTTACTGTTTCCCTTGCCCTTCTCTTTCCCTTTCCCCTTCCCATCCTTTGTTCCCTTCGCTTTCCCGGTCCCTTTCGCTACTCCCTGCTTGTCCTCCTAACTCTCGCCATATTAATTGTCATTGGCATTGACATGACGGCTCTTGCCACTGCTCGGCGCACCGGGATCTGCCCAGTTGTCATGATCATCATTCTCATAGATTATATCATTTCAAATCAGTGGTCAAACGGCCAGGAAGTCACCTGGTTTGTACTGCCAACAGCGTGACGGCAGAATCTTTGCCTTGAGATGATCGCTACCATACCAAGAGAAAAGCTCACAGGTGCGTTTCACCTTCTCTGATTTGGTTGTCAGCGGATTGCAATGAACAACTTGATCCCAGAAGACATGAGGGTTGTCCTACATCAAATTGTTCTTTTGGTCGTGGGTTTTGTGAAACATTTGCCCGATCTATGTGCAGAAAGCAGCCCACCACTCCCAAAAAGGCGAACTACTACTCCTGCGGTGGGGACACATCAGCTGCAATTGTGAAAAGTTGGGAGTCATGACTGGATCAGGAATGTTTATATCACAACAACCTCCCATGCCATCTCATCGTTCACGACGCAAACATTGTATATCCGTAAGCATCCTGGGATGTGTTCCGAGATGACTCCCTTGATACTGTCCGGACCAAACAACTGGCATCGATTTATAACAGAGGTCGGCAACTTTGCCCTAGCCTTCCCTCCTTGCTTTGCTGCTGCCCTTTGGTGCCATCACTGTGGGTTGAAAATGAATCTACATCCGAAATGTTAGCATTAGAAATCAGTTATAGCGGAAGGACGCAGAGAGGGTAAGTACAAAGTTGTGTAGGGTATCGGGTGTGTCGTGGAACGAGAAACTTTGTGTTGTGTAAGTCACATGATGCCAGGATCAAGATGGTGTCAGTTGGGATAACACGGGAGGAACAGAGAACGCAGGTCAAGGCGGGAAGACAGAATATATATACTTGAGTTCCAGCGATTTCTTGGTTCAATGTTCAACTTGTGTGTTTTGTTGGTTAACGAACACACAACGGCCCAGCCTTCATCCTGCACAGCATCCGGGAACCTCATGAATAATAAAACTCGAGACGAGATATAGTACTCGCGGAGCTAACTCTTTCCGAGGCCGGGCGTTGCTTTTGCATCATACATCGTTTTCACAGCTCAGACCTCGTTCATCTCTGAGCGAACTGAGTAGTTCTCAGCTTGTCCGAACTGTGCAACCATTCAACACGGTTACCAATGCCTAGATGTGGCCAAAGCACAACCAACTGATGATGCAGGATAGGCAATGCGTCATTGTTCGCTTTGCGATGGTTTTACCTCTGCCAAGGGGTGATTTCCACCAGGAGGATGAAGATATACATAATCAATGGTTCGAAGTATTGTGCCAAGTTCGAGTGGAATACTGTGAAACTTGCACCAGGAAGACATCAAGATCCTTCAAGCTGTGCCAATAGAGCTTCAGACAGTTCTGTAACAGTGAATATCACTGCTAAGTTGAATGTGAGTGTAATCTGATCGAAGGCAACCCGATACTTGAATGGTTTTCAAGCAATGTCATCACCGAGTACTGTCAGGGTTTAGAGTCTAGCGCGGTCCACACTGTGTCTGCCGTTTTTGTGGAATCCTTCCATGGTCGCTCAGATAGGAGTCTACCTCGCCTGCCATTGCATATGAATGTATAGGCAATTGTTCCTACATTTTAACCTCGAACATCAATATTGGACTATGCATCCCCAAAGCTCTCACCCTGATATGACTAGGGTTGCACAAAAGGTTCGATGTCATGCTAATCGGCAGAATCATCAAACGCGTTGGCCTTTGGGGAATTCTCAACTTGTGAATGCTAAGAGACGCAGGTCTTTACCGCCTGGCGCAGGAATTCCTCTCAAGGAGGGCGTTCTGTAGCCTCTACAATCCATGGTCAGAACTGCACCACCTGGTCTTTGTTGAACAATTCTCGCGCTGCAGATATCACTCAAGGCGTCACTTCCACCACGTCCGCTACACCGTGACAGTGAATAAATACATCAATCTCCACGCCGGACACAAGAAGTTGTAACAGGCCTGCAACAGGAGGAACCTCATAGCGTCGCGTTGTATCTAGCCCTGCCTTCCCCCAACCATAATCAGGATGCCTGCACGATCATTATAAATCCACTACGAACGCTAGTTACCGAAACGAATCATCGACAGAGGAAGTGCCAATTGCAACTGCATGCAGTGTCTAGACTTTGATCAATGGTCTCTGGCAGTCGAACATTCCATCGAATTGATTACTGAGACATGATGCGTCTTGTGTTTGCAATGGGCCAACTTCTTGAGCTCTACATCTGGAACAGATGGCCGTTTAGCAGTGCAAGCAACTTGGAGACAGAAAGTTATGCAACGCGGCCCATTTCGAAAGCATTTGCTTAAGCCCCACACTGGCCGACAATAGAGATGTACTGCAACACCGCTATGCAGCAAAACGACATTTGGTTGATAGCACTTCAGGCGTGCACAAAGGAGATTTTGAAAAAGGTATGCTGAAGCAAAGGCCTACGTTCGATATTACACGCTCAAACCGGTACCAGGTTCGAGCACAAGTCCATAAAGTAAAAACCCATTTTGTTAACTCAACCAGGGACAACATAGCAGAGCTTAATTATCTCCACCACTTTGAATCTGCCACTGAGAGTTTGGAATTCATTGATTCCCTGCTGGCAGACAATAAGTATCTTTTTCCTGTAGCAGAGCGTGTGGAAGGTGGTGAACGCGGCAGAAATCCAACGCATAGACTGATGGAAGCTGCTAACGAATGCACAGCGTCCACTTTGCTTCCTGGTGGAAGCAATCCCGAGGCTTGTCTACATCAAATTTTATCATCAGGCGAATAACCGCTGTAAGCATGCAGATGGATTTTACAATTCAATGATTAACAACAAGGACGGTAGTATACCTTCGCCAGTGATCATGTTTACCTACACCGCGTTGCGCCATGCTCCCCTGGAGTGGCAAAAGAACAAAAGTGTTCATCTGAAAGCTTCCAAGTCAAAGCTGAAAGCGGACAGACCTGATTCCTCGAACTACTTCAACTGTACGACTGATGGTGGTAAGCACGCATCCTGTTCTGCTGCAACGGGTCGCAAGTTGTTAACCTCGCCTGGGGTTACAGACACGTATACAGTCTTCATTAATACGTGGAACACACTACCGGATAGCTACCAACAGAGATTGTATAAAACCATTGTTGCCAAATTCAAGTATCAGATCCAACAAGCAGAGAACCAAACAATTGCCATGGTCATCAGTGTGGAAGCAGCGCATGTTGAAAAATCTATTCTTCTTGACTATTTGACCTCCGAAGTGGCGCTTGAGGAGCCTGGGATCGGAAACACTGACCCCAACCTCCCGACATATACCAATTGCATTGATGATGAACTGCATTTCGGGATGCCAGGTGGCAGTGGGGATTAAAGAGATGAAGGTGACTAAAGCGACGACCATGATGGCATCTCCACTGCTAGCCGGCGACGACGCCCAACGACTGAGCTCGAGAGGTTCGACCTGGAAACCAGTGATGTCGACGGATATGAGGGCGAGGATGGCGATGATGCCGATGAGGAAGAAGAAGAATCCCAAGCCGATGATGGATCCACAGAGAAGGTTAGTGCTGACCAGGGAACCAGTGATGTCGATCGGTATGTGTGCGAGCGTGGTGACAATGCGGATATGGATGAGTAGCGAGATGCATCGCAATGCGATGATGGATCAACCCTGAATGTGGAGGACTGAGGGCACAGTACTACAGAGTGTGAAGTTTGGACAGTATATTTCGTGTATGTATAATACGTTAATGGCGAAGAAAATGCAATGCCATTTGATGTATCCGAAGCGAAGACTATTGCACTAGGTTACGAAATCTGAAATCGAAGGATAAATGAGAGTGCAGAATGTGGCTTTCGGCCGAAGACAGGGATAATCATCGCCAGGCGTTGTGTAAATGGCTACAATATAACTGCAGCCGCTGGGAAGAATGTAACACACATGTCGTTCTGATGGTGCGTATACCAGACGCATAGTAGTGCAGGTAAGTATGCAACGTGACACGTCGCCTGGGCGATCGGAAGTGTGTAATTCTCAGTCAGAAGGTACGAGGTTCCATCAGGGCTGTCAGAACCACCCGGAACACACGGGTGATTCAAACAGTAACTTGAGTTGTTGCTGATGAACTTTATTTCGTAACTGCAATTGCTTCTTAATTGCATCCACAGTCAGTGCAACATCCCTCTGGCTAATCTTACTAAGGGTCTTAGCAGCAGTGTGGTCAACCGTCCCGTCCGACGGCCGGGGACGGTAGTGCCGTCCGAGTTCTTGCCAGGACGGACGGGACGGCGCAAATCCGTCCGTCCCGTCCGAGCTTATAAATGACGGCGTGACGACCGA
>Ga0307514_10001183_pt1 | contig 35157 bp, 38 predicted proteins | sample 16_EM_MG_FD_203088 | JGI IMG/M metagenome (GOLD analysis project Ga0307514, IMG submission 203088) | Populus trichocarpa ectomycorrhiza microbial communities from riparian zone in the Pacific Northwest, United States - 16_EM | ecosystem: Host-associated > Plants > Roots > Unclassified | place... | reverse complement strand
GCACTGGCTATAAAGAGATCACATTGTTCCGACAATGAAGAAGACAAGCTCGAACAGCTAGAGAGAAAACGATACCTACCAGCGGAGAAATATCCTTATTTATTATTGCGTTTTTATGATACCTATACCTATTATATCTATACCTAGAATCCATTAGCTTTGTGTAGCGGCAGCCCCGCACCTTGGAAGTATTACGATACGAATGACTATTACCTTCGAGAACGACAACGACGTTATTGTATACGCCCTCGAGAAAATTATATCCACCGCCAGAAGGACTCAGCAAATCTTTGTGGCACAGTGCGTGTGGTGGCTTGCATCGACCATTGGGTTAGAGAAAGGATTAGTCGTATATATCGATAATATTCAGTCCAGGGTTAACGTTTCCATTATCCCGGAAAAGGTTCCCAGGAAAGAAAGAACCGTATCCCCAATACCTAGGGATAATCAGGAAGACCAAAGACAGGATACGATACTTGCAGAGTGTGAGGAATACCTAAAGGATTCGAGACGGCTAAGAGAGATCGCCGCCCTTAAAGCAACAGGGAAGACCCTTACTGGCTTTATTAATCCTACGGCTATTTCCAAAAAAGCATCTAAGAAAAAAGGATCGATATAAGAAGAAGCCAGCTGATCTGCCAAGGGAAGAGAATCCAAAAATAGCAGGCATCGATCAAATAGAGATAAGAAGACGAAAGGAAACCAGAGAGTGTCTGCGGTGTGCTTGGCCATCCGATAGGAAGGGTTCACATCGGGTAGCGGATTGCAGGAGGCCAATTAAGCTGGATAAAGGAACAGCGAATTATCCAAAGGCCCACGAATACTCGAAGACATTAAAAGCCCCTCAGCAAATACCGGTCGAGGAAGGAAATAGCAAGTCAAGCAGTTCTGAGGAATCGTCTGACGATTCATTATAGGATCTACGGTCGTACGCATCTAAGTACATATACAAGTTACTAAGTATATTGTCGAGAGGTGTTGTTACCCCCGTAACAGAAGTCCATGAGCACGATCAGCAATTTGGAGAGAATGAAAGCACAGATATTGGGAAGAGTCAAAGACTGCAAAAAGAGGGCAATGCTAGAATCAACTAGGTGTTGGCTATGAGACCGGGTTTGGCAAATATAATTGCGAAAGTATGTTTTTCGAGACATTTTGAATGACCGGAAACTGACATTCATATAGCTGAAAATGTTTGCTGTATTGAATATGCTGACACCTGGTCGTCAAAACATGTTCATTGACTGTCAAACAGCCAAAGTACAAATCGCATCACTACCTATTATGGATGTGAAAACACGGTGGAATTGGACACTGAAGTTGGGTGAGTGAGCCTACCGAGTACGAGAATTCACCCGCAGGTGGCTTGAAAATCCAAAATACAGCAATTACCAGACACTCTTCACAACTCAGGATGAATGGACCTTTGTGAAGTACGTCATGGAAGTTTTCAGACCATTCCAATACTGGACCGTGTGGATGTCAAAAAGGCATACGGTGACTCTGCATCATGTCATCACTGTCTACAATGACATGGTCGATCACACGGATGGCATTATACGAGCGTTGGCTAAGAAGAAGACTCAATGGACGGAACGCTTATACTTCGCCATGAAGGTTTCGCAACAGAAGCTGTTCAAATATTATGCTTAAGTCGCTCCAACCGCCGGTCTGCTTCTCATTCCAGCACATATTCTTAATTCTTTCCAGAAGTTGCGATCATTTAGGAATTGGGACAAGGCGATGAATATTAATCCTGAGGACAAGATGTCTTATACTATCCAATACCCAGAGGGTGTTCTGAAGTATATGGAGAACAAATACTGCGCCAAACTTCGACGAATGGTCGTCATTACACCCAAAAATATTCAGCACAGCTATTTCTTCTCTTCTGGAAAGGCTTCTGGATTTGGTCAATCATCTTTTGATCCATATGATTTGTCCAGCGATGATGACAAATAATTAACGTCTAAATGGGTGGCTGAAACAACATCCGGACTAAGCGATCCTGCAGCACGTTTAGTGACTGCCACAAGAATCTATTTGAACTCTCCGCCTGAATCACCAAAGAACTGTGGGCAAGTTAATTCACATGTTAATGAGTACCACTTCGATCCCAAGGAGATTAACAGTACATTTTGGTCACTGGATATCACCGACTGGTGGTACAAGCAAGAGGAAACATACTCAAAGTACGACGATCTGTCCAATGTGGCTCGTGACATATCCTCCATTATACCACATTGTGTTGGAGTGGAGGCCAGTTTTTCCCTTGGGCGAGACATTATTGGCTGCAGACAATCTAAAACCACTGGTGCGATGCTTTGGGAAAAAGTTGCAGTTAGGCACTTTGCTTGAGCCAATAATGGATGATTGACAGGTGATTTTGCAGCATTTGATACCGCGGAAACTGAAAACGACTTGGAATTGAAGAAAGAGACGGAGGTAAGGCAATGGCACAGAATGGCTGAGGTCCACGACTTTTTGGAGCTGTGGCAGCACAGCCAAAACCTACGTGCTATACAGAAGGAATGTTGTGCTCAAAATAAGCAAATGACTGCCGTAGGATACATTTCAGATACCGTAGAGCTCATCAAAGCATCCTGGTCACTCTTTCAACATGATGGTGCAGCTGTATTTCAATTGTCAGAAAGATCACCTTTGCCACCAGCTTTGTCTGGAAAGGACCTCCCTGGAGGACGAACTCAAGTATTGAATGTCCGCCGAATCACAAGAATCAACCATCATCCAGCTGAAAGTGATGAGGACAGCGCACCAGAAAGCATTTCGGACACTGAAAATTGGTTTAACTGGAATGGTGATTTTGATGATCCCAAAGAGAGGGAAGACGACTGCAAGGCAGACGATGAATCCAATACACAGCTAGGCAATGGTATTAAGACTTCTGAAAGCCCAGCGCACCGGGTTGTGAGCACCGCACTGAGTGTTCCTGGATTGATTCAGGCAACACAGAGGTCAATCAAACAGGCTGAAAAGGGGCTGGTGACTGTCAGTGCAACGGAAACAAGGAGGAGTAAGGGAAACAACACAAAGTAGGACATATTCGGTCGATATGTTTTCACCAGAGTATATATGTTGTGTTACTGAGAATTTCACTTAGAGATATATTACGGGAGAATAGTGAGCAGTCGCATGAGGATATTTGGTCATAAAGAAAACACTAGCTCGCGAAATGCAATATTCAAACAGATATATCTATTTTGGCAGAATGAGACAGGCCCGTGCAAGAATATGACAGAGCTTGGCTTTGCCAATGGGCTGATTTTCAATCGGACAGAAAGGCAACCAATAAGGTGAAATAATTATTTATACTATCATCGATGGCAGCAGAAATTGACTATACAACACTTTAAAGTGAGCGTCAACGGAGCGTCAATGATTTTTGGTCTTGCGTCCTGGGTAATCAGACCACTGATAGGTTGCAAATAGTCAGAAAGGAATTTCTGGCCGCCTCAATATGCAAAACAGATTGCGCTACCCTCCATGCACCATTTTGAAAATGAGCATCAAAGGAGTGTCAACGATTAATGGTCGTGTGTCCTGGGTAATCTGGGTGGCAACTGGTTGCAGAGAGTCAGAAACGAAGTATTGGCAGCCTTTCTAGCAAAAACAGAGAGTGACATACTCCCTGCCCCATCCTGAAAATGAGCGTCAATGCAGTGTCAATGAATGTTGGCGTTGCATCATAGTTAATCACAGCACGATGTGGTCGGTATTGTCTATATACGTCATTTTGACTGGTTTTGTAGGTCTAAAGGCTCAAAAACACTTCGTGGTAGCTCTGTAAATGAAATAAGTTGTTACTGTCCGGGAGGATGTGGTGGGAATATCCCATACATTTTTGTGTATAAAGGCTGCCATATCCTTGTTTATGGATGCTTGGGATCAAGTGCCACTGATATTACCTAAGAAGCAAGAGCAAAAATCGTTGATGCTCCATGAATGTTCATTTTCCAGATGGGCTAGGTAGTGTTTAGCCTTCTCTGTTGTCTAAAAAGGCAGCCAATACTATGTTTCTGACTATGTGCAACCTGTTGCCCCCCAGATTACCCAAGATATACGGCCAACAATCGTTGATGCTCTGTTGACAAATATTTTCAGGATGTGGTAGGGCATGTGTCTCGGTTCGTTTTGATCAGCAAGGCGGCCAATACATCCAAAGCAGTTAGCGATATACAAATGCAAACATTTTGCGTTTAATAGTAGTATATCGGAATGCGACTATAAATAGTGCAACCTAAAATGCAAAACTGCAGATTGGAACCGACAGGTCTGGGCAACCCCGGCAAAACCCACTGGTTGATGGGTACGGGTTCAGGTTTGGCCCGCCAGAAGTCAGCGTCTTGGGGTATTGAACTGGTCTGGAACGAAACCGACCCGTTCTTGCTGTCCAAACTTGGACCGCTGGCAGGTTACCTGGAGCCGTTGGTAACACTAAGTGGATGTTTCCAAAAGTCCCATTTACTGGCCATTCCTTCTTGTCACATGAATAGTTTGTAAAATGTATCATGTCTAAACTGCTGAAAAAGGGGGAATCGTAGCTCAAACCCACTGCGAGGGCAATTGAGGCAGTGAAAATCATTGTAGGTGTGATGAAACTCGACTAAGAAACCTGTTCATTTCACCACCAGTCGGTTCGTTTCACCTCATAGTAGATATATTCCTCAGCTTCTTTGAATCCCTCTGCTGGAGCTTACAACATAGGTTCCCTGAACGCAGGCTTTTGCATGTGCAACTCAATGCATTCAACTGGATTGTGGTAGAAGAAACATGTTGAATCATTGTGGTGAAGGTTTTTGGATCATCCACATGCTTGGGAAATTCTTTGCCAGATTTCCCAGAGTCGATGCCAATAGTATAGAATATTTTATCCAATGTTCTGAATGAAGTGTGGGATGAAGTGTGGTTGCTGCTGGTTGCCATCATACAGTTCCGGAAAAGCTCATTGATAGCAGCTCTGATCAAGTTGTGTTTCGCGTACCAATGCCCTAATCGATACTCCTACTCAGAACAAAATGGTGACCAAAGACCTATTTCATAGCCGAAGATATCGAAATACTTATTTTTGATAATCTTGCCCTCTAGATGGTTGTACAAATGTGAAGTGACATAACTATCCATCCGAAATGCAGGTTGCTGTGTAGTAAGGAATGAATTCTGATGGTCGGTTGCTAGATTGCTGCAATCATCTTTAGAAGGGTAAAGATACCAGTCGCAATATGGTTCCGGAACAAATAGAATATGAATACTATTGTGCCTAATTGCAAAACTATCTTCTTGCAGTTGTTGCAATGATGCGCATATAACCAATTATTTGTAGCTGTGATGGAATTATGTGATATTAGGACCACTGTGGGAGTAAGTCTTTGAGCAGTAACAATACTGATGATGAATATCTGTATTTTGTTAGCAAAATGAAATGTTGCAACAATGTTAGAAAGCCTCTTGACGGTCTTCTACCTACTCATACCATGGCAAGCTGGCTTGACCTCAGAACAAGCCATACCACAAATTACTGTTTCCAAAAAGTAATTCTACAACTCTTGTAGGATTTCTCGCATCCTCCTTCACACGTTAGGACAGTGTTTAATCAATCGCTCACTGTCAACATCACTTGGATGTCAAAAAGCATACCACATCTGCATTCAACTCATTGTGGTGATTGTTTTGCACTCTTATAATACCCCTCAATGCCAATAGCCTGATTTGTAGTTGTCACTTTTCGTTAAGTTTGGATCTTATATGAAGCTTGCATTCTCCTTAGATACCGACCCAGCGATGTCAATGTGGCGTACAAATAGTGTTACCAACGGGTCTGGGGAACCCACCAGCGGTCCAGGTTTCCATCGCAAAAACGGGTCGGTTCAGATCCAGACCTGTCCAAAAACCCGACCAACTGACTATTGGTGGGCCAAACCCAGACCCATAACTGTCAACCTCCGGGTTTCCCCAGGTTGGGCTAGACCTGTCAGTTCCAATCTCCAGTTCAGCATTTCAGGTTTCTCATTTATGGTCGCATTTAGATATGCTACTGAAAATTGTAAAATATTGACATTGGTACATCACGGATTATTTTTGATGTATTGGCCACCTGAAGGTTCAAAATTAACTGATACACGTGCCCTATCACATGCTGAAAATGAGCGTCAACAGAGCGTTAATGATTTTTGGGCTTGTATCTTGGGTAATCTGGGGGGTGACAGGTTATAAACAGTCAAAAACATAGTATTGGCCACCTTTATAGCAAACAGAGAAAGCAAAATGCTCTCTAGCCCATCTTGAAAATGAGCGTCAATGGACTGTTCACGATTATTGGTCTTGCATCTTCGGTAATATGAGTGGCACTTGATCACAAGCATCCATAAACAAGGATATGACAACTTCTATAGGCAGATATGTACAGGATATTGCCGCCACATCCTCCGGGACAGTAACAACTTATTTCATTTACAGAGCTACCACTAAGTATTCTTGAGCCTTTTAGCATACAAATGCAGTCAAACTGATGTATATAGACCACAACGGCCACATCGCGCTGTGATTAACCATGATGGAAGGCCAACAATCGTTGACACTCCATTGACAAACATTTTCAAGATGGGGCAGGGAGCGTTTCACCTGCTCTTTTGCCTATAAAGGCAGCCAATACTTCGTTTATGACTATTTGCAACCTGTCGCACCACATATTACCCAAAATATACAACTAACAATCGTTGATGCTCTGTTGACACTCATTTTCAAGATGGGGCAGGCAGGGTATCGCAATCTGTTTTACCTATAATGGCGGGCAATGATTCCTTTATGACAGCATCAAATCTATTGGTGGTGTGTGTACCTAGTACGCATGACCAATAATTGTTGACGCTCCGTTGATGCTCATTTCGAAGATGAGGTAGGGAGTGTGTTGCTATTATTTTTGCCAATAAAGGTGGTGAATACTTCGATTATATATAACCACGACCAAATCAATTCTCAATCACAAGTCTAACATGACCTAAAATTGTTGACGCTCCATTGATGCTCATTTTGCCATGGGTGTATCCATAATATGCAATCATTTGATTTGGCATAGTCCATCATTTACATTGTTTTGGCAGCCTTTCTAGCATTTTCATTTACTTTCTTCTTAATCACTATATTGTTCCTTGATAATACATATAAATATATAATAATAATCTCCAAAATCCTGTGGCTTTCAATCAATGCTCGTCATCACTTGCAGGTTTGCTCAATAGACTGCTCTGGTCTTGAAAATGGATGTTAGCAGCATTACCACACAGCAGATATTGTACTAACCAGTGGATGTTCCTTCATCAGTCAGCATATCTGGATCAAAATCCGTATCCTGCTGGCTATCGTGGACAGATGCATAAAGAGTAAAAAATTCAAAGCAGGGATGAGATTTTTGTGAATATGCATATCTGGCTGGCAAATTGACAATTTGGAAACATTGAGCTCTGGAATTGTCAGCAGTTGGGGTGGGTGGCGTTTCAGGCAGAGGTGGCATCAGCTCTGGGGTCTGGTATCTGCGTCAGTCAGGTGCAGGTGCGTCTGTTCCTTTGCGTCGCCATCCGGTCTGCAGATTCTTTGAATTGTGATGTTGGCAAGGAAGTCATCCGGCCGTGTGGTTTTGACGAAGCATAGCTAGGTGTCTTTCCATTGCAACCTTGACGTTTTTATGCCCAGGAAACTCAGCACCCCGCTTCTTCTCTTCTCAGACCTCAGCACGAGGTTGCTTGATCAGGAATTGCATTTGCTCTATTGCGGTGCGCGAAAACCCACCTTTGGCCAATTTGGCCATATTCAAGGACAGGTGCATGTTAGACTGTTCCAGCTGTACCCGACCTCCTTGCCTTGCCCTAGTAGCAGACATGTTGAAAACCTACAAGAAATTAGTTGCTGCTTGAAACAATGAGAATCTGTGATTATCTCAACCATATATGCTTCTGTAGTCTCCTCTAAGGTAGTTGAAGACTGTTTTGTTCACTCATGGGGATGCGTATCAGCAAATTCGTCCCCAAAAATGCCAGGGCTGATAACATCATAATGTTCCATTTTGTGGACTGTGTGGACACATTCCTTTATCGACCATGGATGTTTCCTGTTATGGACAGCGATTCATTGGATTTGTAGCACTGTAAGTACACCCACTGTACGTGATATGGTTACTTGATGGCTGTTTACCACGATATGCATATAGTTACATCCAAATGCTTGCCGATACTTATTCTTGCTGCTTCCAGTCTTATGGACGATTTTTAAATATGCATCCTGGGTCATATTTCTGCTGGCTGCATTGGCGAAGTCGTGGTGGACTAACTGCTGTCTGCATTCTTGCTGTGTGCCGATGAGAGACGTATTTGATGCAGCGCCCGCCAATCGGCTTGATTTGGATCCGCTCTCCCCTTGCTGGTGTGGTTGTGCATCCATGATTTGCTGGAGTGTAATAGGAGTGGAAGATAATAACGAAAAGGAGTGGGAGGTCTTGAGGACTGTATAGTTAGCTTGATGTCAGAATGGAATAAGTAGCAGCGAAGATGTTTGTTATACTCAAGATAAATTCTGCTGTGTATGACCTCAAGTTGCAGGGGTCTTGCACTGCTGCACGATGTGCAATAAGTTGATCCGATGTTGATTGTTTGTTAACTGGGATAAATTGTGGTTTACGTCATCAGAAATCGCATGATTGTCAGACAAAAATACAACATTGTACTAGAGAAAGGACGTCTGGTAATGTTTGCCTCAAAGAATCCCCGGGATATTACATAAAACTGACGCTAGCAGGCAAGTCATATTGTACATCAGCAAAATGTAAATCGGTTTGGAAGCCACACGCAAACCTCCCAGACACCCCTGCAGACCTCACTGGTGCTCCGAAGTAATTCCAGATGCTCCCAGGCCCCACTGGAGCTACGCAAAGTGCTATCGGACTCTGCAAGAGCATTCTCAGGTGCTCCTGAGAGCACCTGCAGGTATGGAGGTGCATTCAGGATGCCACAAGATGTGACTTATAGAATAGTCAAATTTTGGAGCTGCAGAGACCTCTGCGCAGGTCTGCGGGAGACTTAGTGCCGTATTCTCCCAGTAGTCGTTCTTAGGGTTCAATAACCACAAGGAATTTCGTATATCAGATTCATCTTGGTTACAGTCACAAGATTCACTGCATCATAATATGGCATGTATCGTCTATCTAAGTCTCTCGATATATATAGATACGGCCAATCTGGCGGCAGATGGTGCTGGAGCATAATCGCAGGAGCACCTGGAGACCCTGATTGAGAGAACTTAGAGATGCACTTGGAGGCCAAGGTCGAGCGAGTTTGGGGATGCACTTGGAGGTCATGATCGAGTGAACTGAGAGATGCGCTTGGAGGGCGTGATCGAGCGAATTTGGAGATGCACTTGGAGGCCGAGATCATGTAACTCAGAGATGCACTTAGAGTCCGTGATCGAGTGAGTTTGGAGATGCACTTGGAGGCCGAGAGCATGTAACTCAGAGATGCACTTCGAGGCTGTGATCGAGCGAGTTTGGTGATGCCCTTGGAGGCCAAGATCGATTGAGATTGGAGGAGTACTTGGAGGTGGTCAATCTGGAGGCGGTAGATCGGGAGGGAGGTGCGATGGCAGCTGAGACTCTATTCATTGGTTAACTCATAATCGCGGGAATGTAGAGAATTGAGTACAACATGGTCCGCTGAGAGATGAGAGACTAGCTGGGAGCGGGAGAGAGTCAATCTTGGGATGATGCAGTACGCGGTGTATGCTGTACTCGCTGTATGCTGTACTCGGTGTATGCTGTACTCGGTGTATGCTGTAGTCGGTGTTAACTCTCGATCATGGCATGGACAGATAGAGAGGGATGACTTAACTTCATGTTCTTAGGTGATGGTAGAGTTGAGGACGAGAAAGAGAGAGATGGGGCGATTCATCAAGGGAAACTGGGACTTAGAGAATTTCGTGTGCGAGTCAATTTACCATCCCTGATATGGCAGGTACGAGCCCCGATCCGGCGTGTAATTACACCGATACAAGGTCTTTCCAACCCAATCGGGCAAGTCTTACCCTTGATTTCTCATATCCGCTTGTATCCTCCACCTCGTTCTCATTTTCGTCCCCCATCTCTCTCTTTCTCGTCCCCAACTCTACCATCATCGCAGAACAGAAAGTCAAGTCATCCCTCTCTATCTCTCCATGCCATGATCATGAGTTGACACTGAGTACAGCATCCACCGAGTACAGCATCCACCCAAGATTGTTTGTCTTCCTGTCATTCTCATGATTATGAGTTGACCCCTGAATGTAGCATCAGCTTCCGGCGTGTCTCCTTATACGATCGATCGCCATCAGCTAGCTCGCCATGAGATCTCAAAGATACAGTCACCTTGTCACATTCCCACATTTGCGAGTCAACTAACTGAGGAATAGAGTCTCAGCACCTGGCGTGCCGTCCATCGACCGGCTCTAAGTACTCGTCTAAAGTCGCTTGATTACGGCCTCCAAGTTCGCACAATCATGGCCTCCAAGTCCATCTCCAAACTCGCTCGATTATGGCCTCCAAGTGCATCTCCAAACTCGCTCGATCACGGCCTCCAAGTGCATCTCCAAACTCGCTCGCTTACGGCCTCCAAGTGCATCTCGAAACTCGCTTGATCACACCCTCCCAGTGTCTGTGCAAATACGGTCGATTACTGCCTACAAGTGCATCTCCAAACTGGCTCGATCATGGCGTTGAAGTGTATCTCTGAGTTCACTCGATCGTCATTTTCAGGCACGTCTCGAATTGCTCTCAAGCACCGCCTACAGCCAGTCCAGATTCACTGTGTGTAGATGGGCAGCTATATAGATACATAGATACATAGATACATAGATGAGAATACAATCATTGAACGATGAGTAGTAGCTATGATTTCCAGGCGCACCAGCAGTGTTCACAAACAAGATGTTGTTTTTCCCAGACTGCTCTACTGTGATTCAAGGTGCTCTGAGACATGTCGCCGGCGCTCCCGGGTGCTCCCAGGGTTGTCGTCAGCGCTCCAAGGGTTGTCGTCGGCGCTCCCAGTTACTCTGAAGGCCGGCAGGAATGCCCTCCTAGGGTCTGATACTCTGCTGAAATTGACGCATCTAAGTTTACACTCCACATCCTCTCAGACACTCCTGGAGGCTTCCAGTGACTAAAATACATTTTGCTGATGTATTGTTAGCTTATCTATTCCCATTTTATTGCCACTCAAAAGGGAGATTTTGGTTTGTTCAAGATGCGTAAGCATACCAACCTTGACATGAAAGATGCAGCTTCCCTCCATATTGTCCATATCTTGCAACATCCAACATCTCGCCCAACAACAAAGTCAACACAAACTACAATGGTCAATGCTCTGAAAAAGAACTTTTCGCCCCTGCTGTAGGGCAAATATGGTAACTCAATAAAGGGTTCCACCCAACGACATCATCAAGCGAACAAAGGCAGGAGTGGCTACGAAGCAGACAGAGACTGAGCCCTTGGGGCACTGTGCAGATTGCGATACAAAAAGTAGCTTGCAGCCGAGAAATGATGAGTAATGCACTTCTTTAGCAATGAAGAGAAAGCAAAATGGATTCAGTATTATATTGAGAGAGAGACCACTGGTGCAAAAAAGCGACTTGGAGACGCAGAGTCAGTGATTCACCAAGAGCAGGATGATTCAAGGAAAGCTGAAAACACTGGATTAACGAACAGCGAACCCGAAATGACTGTTCAGGAGATGATGGTTTCTCTCGGTGACGGTCTGAGTGATCTTGCAAGTTCTGACGATGGGGTGGATGGGGAAGATGAGGATGATGAAGAGACTGTGCAGGGCCAGCTTGGTGAAGATGACGAACTGGGCTGGGTGATGAGTACAATCACCAAACCAGTGCAGCAGCGCATGGAGAGGTTTCGGCAGAAGCAGATGAAGCTTGACCAATTGACACAACCAGGATGGGAGAATGAAGCCAAATACTTCCGTGAAAGGGATAAGGAGTAGGGCACATCTGAATTGAGGGTTCAGGCAGTCGTGAAACTGCAAACGGATGATGCCACAGCGGCACCTACACCGACAACGTTTGCATCAGCAAAATATATAATGGTTTGGAATTCAGAACCGAACAATTGAGCAACTCTGAACAGCCACACTGATCCTTCCAGATGCTCCCTGATGCTCCCAGATAGGCTGAATGCAAAGCGATGTGCTCTCAGATCCTCCGAGACTACTTCACCGGTGCTCCTGAATACTCTGGAAGTTGTGGAACAGAATCAAAGAATATCCTGAACAGTGTATCGTTGTCTTCGAAAAGCTTCAAAATCAAACCATTGGGATGTGCAAATTTCGGAGCTATTAGGAGTATTCCCCACGTCCCTGACAGTATTCTGGTGTACCTCGAACATGGAGCCATACTCTCTGGGAGTGATTATTAGAATGTTTATATCAACTAGTACAATTCAATTAACTATCTTCTTCACACCTTGATTCAGGCATTTTAACTTTAATACACAGTCCAGCAGGTATCTAAATCCACATGATTAATGACAAGCCATACGCTATCGATTCTATCTGATGCAGCATTATTCTCTCACACCAAATGTGCAGGTCCAACAATTGCTCCGACAGGTACAATATGCATCTTGTCAGTCTGTTTGACAACCCAGATGAACCCGTCAACACAATCAGCCCAACCATGCGGATCTTCGTACTTTGTTGGAATCACCACCGTATATTCTTGAGGTTGAGGACGTAATATCCATGGTTGGGACTTCTTTAACCTCTTAGAGAGGGTGGATATTGATTGTCCGGCAGGCAGGCGCTCCTGAAATTGGAGGATCCGATTCGGTGGAGTCTGGCTGAAGTATAATACAGGATAAGAAGGAACTCAGCCTTGGAAGGTGTTATCAAGGTCACTGTCCCTATATTGGACTCAGATGTTATGAGATTCAGGCATGATCCCTTGGTTGGTATCAGTATATTCTACCTTGCAATCAAGTTTCAGACTCTCAACAGATGTAGGGCAGTGAAATGGTTGATGGTTGTACAACAGCCCATTCTGAAGTTTAATAAATACACTGTCTATGAGTACATTCTGATCATATCCGAGCACCAGTCCACTAACTTCATGTCCCCAGTCGTGTTCAATTTGTTTACGGAATAGCTGTTGAAATTTGGTCATTCCGAAATCTACTGATGCATCTCTAAGTGAGGTTAATTTGATACTTCTGCACATGCCGTGGAAATGAGTTTCTTTCAAATGATGTACCTGTTGTGATACGGGCCGGAAAAATGGCTCTTTCTGACAATGGTGGAGGCGTAAAAGATGGGCTCGGTGAGTACTTCACCGTTTATCGGCCGCTGATAGTAGGTTGAAAACTTTCGCAGAGTCCATATCGTACCAGCCTTGAAGGGCAAGATATGAGGGTGTCTCCTCCATATAGTCAAGACCAGTACACTGGTCATTGTGCTTGAGCATCTATTGAATGTAATTGACTTTGTTGGTAGATCGATATGCCTCGTTCACATTGCTGATATATAGCCATTCAGATATATCTGTGGTGAAATTGTCGCCGGAACCCATTCACCCAATTGAGTCTGATATATGTCTCACAAGATGCATCTTTGGATATCCAAAATGGATTACACACTGTTCGATGGTTTTCCGGAGCTCCTGAATGCTGATTGCCTGCCACCAAGCTTGAAACTTGACCAAGCGGATGGAGAATTCCTTTGTGAACCACATCTGGTCTTTCGAAGTGACACCATCAATCTCTCCCTTGAGCTGATTCACAACACGGTTTGTATCAGCAATATTCGAAGGGGTGGCTTCAATCTCAGTATGGGATAGACAGACCTGAAATTGCACACGCATGTCGCCGGTCATGTTTACTGCCCCATAAGCCTCTTCTTCTTCAGCAGTCGTTATTTGATCAAGTTTTTTGGCGAATATGCTTCTGGGATCGGTTGCCTTAGTCCCAACATCCTGCAATAGTTGTCGCTTATGATGTTGGAACAATTTATCGAAAACCTTGCGTTTAGCAGGTGTCAGCTGATGGATTTCGCGCTCCAATTGCTCAATTGCCCTCTGCCGATCACCATCTGACCTTATGGTTGCCACTTATCGGGCTCGATTCAGGAGCACATGTAATTGCCGTCCTTTTGATGTAGTAACCTTTGCAGCCCCATACATCTGACCCTCCAGTGCAGCACAGATTTTATCAATCTTTTGTTCTCATAACTGATGCAAATCTCTTGCCAACAGTTCATCCACTTTGGCCTTCGCAGACTTCAACATTTTCTGATCTCAAAAGGCACCCTTCCTCTTGTAAAATCCCTTCAGTGCATTGTCTAGTGCCGCGAGGGATTGATCAGAGTGATTTTGTTAGCTGACAAGTAGAGAGAATTCACATAATGCCCGCACTGCTCCCAGCACCATTTCATCAGAGGCTGTTTCCACCGCAGTTTTCCCGGCATCTTTAGAACAGTCAAGAATTGGAGCGCAATTCGCTGCCAGTGATCAGATCATTCCCCGGATTTCTTTTCCCTCCCAGGAGCAGCTTTTCATTGAATCAAATGGTTTAGAGAAGCGCTGGAGGCCTGGATCACATGGTAATGATGTGAATTGATTGTCAAATCGATCCTTGACATTTCTACCTTTGAGGTATTTGAGCAGCCAGAGCAATAAGTCTTTAACTAAACCCAGGAGCGGCTGATGCAATTCATCAGGCTGCCAAAGGCGATAGACATTGCAGAGAGGGTATTGCCCGAACTGGTTGCAGATTGGATGAACACCAAGAGTATGCAGAACATCAATGATAGTTTCGTCCAGAAGCTCCAAGTAAACATGCAGATCTCATGGGTTATCAAGTGGTTGAATAGTTGAATGCCCTATCGGCGCACCTTTAGGAATTTCACACATTGGGCATGAGCTATATGGGACTTGAGCAACCATGACTTGTTCTGGATAATCTCCAACCCAGGCAGCCAAAAGAGGATAACATTGTCTCTGGAATCCACCAGCACAATCCCATTTCAAGCCAGGGCCAGTGATGTCAAGATTCCAGAGTGGGGACAGCACTTTTCCAACTGCAGAATGCCATACCACGTCAGTATTTTAGGCACCTCTCAGAGGACTGGGGATCAGCCCAACAAGAATGTAGGCGCACATTGTATGTGTACTGCGGATATCGTTTTGAATATTACTGAACGTGAGCAACAGCCGCCACATCAGCAAAATTTATTTTTGTCACTGGAAGCCTCCAGGAGTGCCTGAGAGGATGTGGAGTGTAAACTTAGATGCGTCAATTTCAGGAGAGTATCAGACCTTAGCAGGGCAATCCTGCCGGCCGTCAGAGTGACTGGGAGCACCGACCGCAAGCCTGGGAGCACCTGGGAGCGCCGGTGACCAACCTAGGGGTGCCGGCGACAACCCTGGGAGCGCCAGCGACAACTCTGGGAGCACCTCGAATTACAGTAGTGCAGTCTGGGAAAAACAACTTCTTCTTTGGGAGCGCTTCTGGTTCCCCTGGAAATCATAGCTACTACTTATTGCTCAACGATTTTTAAAACTGATGTATTCAGTTTGTATTCTCATCTATGTATCTATGTAACTACCCATCTACACACAGTATATCTGGACTGGCTGCAGGCGGTGCTTGAGAGCAATTTGAGGTGCGCCTGAAAATGACGATGGAGTGAACTCAGATATACACTCTGAGGCCGTGATGGTGCAAATTTGGAGATGCACTTAGAGGCCATAATCGGGTGAGTTTGGAGATACACTTGAAGGCTGTAATTGAGCGAGTTTGGAGATGCACTTGGAGGATGTGATCAAGCGAGTTCAGAGATGCACTTGGAGGCTGTGATGGTGCGAACTTAGAGGCCGTAATCGTGCGAGTTTTAAGATGCACTTGGAGGCTGTGATTGAACGAGTTCGGAGATGCACTTGGAGGCCATGATGATGCCAACTTGGAGGCCGTTATCGAGTCAGTTTGAAGATGCATTTGGAGGCCGGGATCGAACGAGTTTGGACAAGTACTGGGAGGCAGTCGATGGACGGCGCACCTGGTACTGAGACTCTCTTTCATCAGTCAGTTAAGTCGCAACCGTGGGAATGTGACAAGGTGACTTTACCTTCGAGCTCCATCAGCAACAACACTAGTTTCCTTTTGAAATACCTGGGTGTTCCAGACGGCTCTGACGGCTCTGGTGGAACCTCGTACCCTCTGACGGAGAATCAGACGTGACCCGTCGCCCAGGCGACGGATCGCCTTGCATACCTCCCTGGCGGCAGCTATTATACCATGCCTCTTATGCTTGCGACGCATCGCGTTGTATATTACGCTGACCGCTTCGGCGTCAGGCTTCTTTTACTTTACGTCCGGAATGTGGTGACGTATACGCACTGTCAGAATGACACGTACATTACACTCTTCGCAGGGGTTGCAGTTATGCAGTAGCCGTTTAGACAACGCCTGGCGATGTTTATGCCTTTCTTCGGCCAATAGCCGCATGCCGCACTCTCATTTATGTTTAGCTGTGAGATTATGTCACGTGTTGCAATACAGTCTTCACTTCGGATACATCACTTGCGGTCGCATTTGCTTTGCCATTATCGTATTTTACATGTCTGAACTATACTGTCCAATCTTCACACTCTCTAGTACTACGCCCTCAGTCCTCCACATTCTGCGTTGATCCATCATCGGCTTGCGATGCTTCTTCCTCCTCATCCGCATCGTCACCATCCTTGCCCTCATACCCCTCGACATCTGTGGTTCCCAGGTCAAACCTACTCTGCCCTTAGTTCTCTACATTCTGCGTTGATCCATCATCGGCTTGCAATGCTTCTTCCTCCTCATCCGCATCGGCATCATCGCCATCCTCGCCCTCATACCAGTCGACATCACTGGTTCCCAGTTCAAACCTTTCGAGTTCAGTCACTGCCTGTTGTCGCCGGCTGGTGGTGGGGATGGGATCGCATTCGTCACCATCAACTTCGAAATCCCCGCTGCCCCCTGGCATCCCGACATGCAGTTCGTCATCCGTGCAAATGTTGTCTATCGGGATGTTTGGGTCAGTGCTTCCGTTCTCAGGTTCCTCAAGCCCCACTTTGGAGGTCAAATAGTCAGGAAGAATTGCATTGTCAACACGCGCTGCTTCCACGCTGATCACCACGGCAGGCGTTGGGTTCTCCGCCTGTTGGATCTGACTGTTGACTGTGGCAAGAGTGTTGCTATACACCCTCTGCTGGTAGCTCTGCGGTAGTGTGTTCCAGGTATTCATCAAGAATGTATACGTGTCAGCAAAACCAGGCGAGGTTAACAATTTGCGACCCAGTACAGCGCAGTAAGATACAATCTTACCACTGTCATTCTTGCAGTTGAAGTAGTTCGAGCGATCAGGTCTGTCCGCTTTCAGCTTTGACTTGGAAGCTTTTGGATGAACACCTTTGTTCTTTTGCCACTCCAGGAGAGCATGGCGCAATGCGGTGCAGGTAAACATGATCAGTGGCAAGGGTCAATGACCGTCCTTGTCGTCAATCATGGAATTATAAAATCCATCAGGATACTTACTGCGGTCATTCGGCTGATAATAAAATTTGATGTAGATAAACTGCGGGATTGCGTCCACCAGGAAGTAAAGTGGACGCTAGCCATTCATTAGCTGCGTTCGACACTCTCTGCATTGGATTTGGACCGCGTACACCACCTTGCACACGCTCTGCGATCGGAAAAAGATACTGATGGTCTGCCAGAAGGGAATCAATGAATTACAAACGCTCTGCGGCAGATTCAAACCGGTGGAGATCATAAAGCTCTGCCATGTTGTCCCTTGCTGATTGAAAAAAATGGGATTAAACCTTATTGACTTGTGCTCGAACCTGGTACTGGTTTGAGCGTGTAATATCCAACGTGGGCCGTTGATTCAGCATACCTCTTTCAAGATCTCCTTTGTGCGTGCCTCAAATGCTATTGACCACATGTTGTTTTGCTGCATAGTGGTGTTCCAGTACGTCTCTATTATCTGCCAGTGTGGGCCTTCAGCTAATGCTTTTGCAACGCGTCGCGTTGCATAACTTACCATCTCCAAGTCGCTTGCACTCGTAAACGGCCTTCTGTTGCACATGTAGAGCTCCAGGAGTCTGCCCGTTGCAAATACAAGACGCGTCATGTCTGAGTGACCAAATCGATGGATGCTGCGACTGCCGGAGACCATGGATCGAGATGTAGACACCGCATGCGTTTGCACTTGCCACTGCCTCTGTCTCTGATTCCTTTCTGTAGCTCGTGTTCGCAGTGAATTTGTAATGATTGCGTGGGCTTCTGGATTAGGGATGGGGGTAGGAAGGCTTTCAAGACTGCTGAGAGGAGTGGGAGTGCTAGCAATGCCGGATGCAGGGCTGGATACAACACGACGAGTTGAGTCTATCTGTAAGGTTCCTCCGTGTGCTGGTGTGCTACGACTGCTTGTACCCGGCATGGCGGTTGGAGTATTTAATGACCGTCGCAGTGTAGTGGGCGGTGTGGAAGCCACGCGTTGAGTGATATCTGCAACGCGAGAATTGTTCAGCGAAGATAAGGGGGTGGAGTTCTGACCTTGGATTGTAGAGGGTAAGGAACTCCCTCCTTGAGAGGTATCGCTCTTGCCAGCCGGTACGGAAACGCTTCTCTTAGCAGGTGGAAGTTGAGAATTCCCCAAAGGCCCACGCTTTTGTTGATTCTGATGATTAGCAAGACTTTGAACATTGCGTACGACCAGAGTTGTGTCAGGGTGAAGGCTTTGGGAAGACATAGTCCGATATAGATGTTCGATGTTAAGAAGGTAGGAATAATGTCCTCTGCATGCATATGCAACGGCAGGCGAGGTAGACTTCTATTTGAGCTACCATGGAGGGATTTGACAAAAAAGGGAGGCGCAGTGGAGACCGCGCTAGCCTCTAAACCCTGACAATACTAAGGTACGAGATCCCTTGAAAAGCATTCGATTATGGGGTTAACTGGCATCCGATTCAACTCGGCACTGAAATTCCCTGGTACAGCAACGTCTGGAGGTCTATTTGCACCACTTGAACGGTGTTGTTGACTTCTTGGCGCAATTATCAATGTATTGCACTCATTCTTGGCACAATGCATCGAACCATCCATTGGGTATATCTGCAGCTTCCCAGTGGAAATCACCCTTTGGCAGAGCTACAAGCATTGCAAATGGAACAATGACGTATTCTCTATCCTATGACATCAGTTGCTTGTGCGTTTTACACTGGTAGGCGTTGGTAACCGTGTTGGATGGTTGCACAGTTGGGACAACCAGAGAACTACTCAGTTTGCTCTGAGATGAACGAGGTCTGAGCGGTAAAAGTGGTACGCGATGCCAAAACAACGCCCGGCGTCGTATACTGTCCTCACCGCGAGTTCTAAATCTCGTTTCGAGGCTCCTCATTCATCAGGTGCCTGGTGATGTTGGAAGATGAAGGCTGGGCTGTTTTGTGTTCGTCAACCAACAAAACAAGTTGAACCAAGAAATCACAGGAACTGGAGTATATATATCCATCTTCCGGCCTTCACCTCCATTCTGTTTTCCTCCCGTATTAAACACACAGCCAGGATCCTGAACTTTCTCCACGACACGTGACTTGCACAAAACAACGCCTCTCATTCCAGAACACACCCGATACCCTCCACAACTTGGTACGTTCCCTATGGGCTTCGTTCCGCTACATTCAACTGTATCACATTGCTAACGCGTCCGGTGTAGATTCATTTTCAACTCGCAGTGATGGCACCAAAGGGCAGCAGCAAAGGAAAGGGGAAGGCAACTGATAGGGCAAAAATGCCGACATTGCTTATAAATCGACGCCAGTCATTGGATCGGGTCCGTATCAAGGTATTCATCTCGGAACACATCGATGGACTCATACGGATATACAATGTTTGCGGGGTCAAGGATGAGAGGGCATGGGACATCTTTTATGATATACTCTTTCTTGATCCAGTCACAACTCGCCACTTTTCACAATTCCAGCTGATGTGGCCACACCGCAGAAGGAGGAGTTCACCTTTCCAGGAGTGGTTGGCAGTCTTCCGCTCATATATGGGGCAAATGTTTGGCAAAACCCGAGACCATATAAACAATTGGAGGTGGGACAACCCCCATGCCTTCAGGGATCAAGTCGAGCGCTCCAATCCGCAGACAACCAGCTCAGGAAAGGTTAAACGCACTGGCGAGCATTTCTCTTGGTATTGTAGCGATGATCTCAGGGCAAAGTTTGAGCCACCAAGCTGCCAGCAGTACAAGCCAGGCGACTTCCTGGCCGTTGGTCCACTGAATTGGGATGAGATAATCGACGAGGATGGTGATGATGAGAACTGGGCGGATCCCGGAGGGTCGAGTGGTGGAAGGAGCTGTCCTGGCGATGGCAATGACAATGATGACAGCGAGGGTGAGGAGTAGACGCAGGGTGGTGAGAAAGGAACCGGGAAAGAGAAGGGTACAAAAGATGGGAAGGGGAAAGGGAAGGGGAAGGCAATGGAGGATGGGAAGGGGAAGGGAAACGGTAAAGGGAAAGGGATTTTTAAACAAACCCCAGGAGGAGATGATATCTCTCATGCCATTGCTTTGCAGTTGCAGATGGAGATGTATGGGGCAGACTCGGATACGAAGGGATAACCAGAGCGGGTATATATAGAGCCGGAAGCATCGCCCGCCCTGTCAATTTCCTCAGATGATGATACCAACTCTACCTAGGAGTCAGACAGCAAATGTGACTCAGAACTTGATCCTGATGTGGATATGCGCATCGAGGATGATGTGGATGCACCGGACGGCGTTGATTCAGACGGCGATGGGGATATGGAAAGGGACAGTGACGATGAAGTGGAGGAAGATGAACAGGAGGAAGATGAGGAGGAAGAGGATGAGGATGAGGATGATGGCAAAGAACCTCGGACGATTGGCCAGGGAGAGATGGTAAATACATTGGCTGACAATGTAGATACCATGGTAAACGATCAGCCAATCGTGCTACCTGAGCAAGGCCAGAAGATGCGCGAGCATACCCCACGGCCACAACCTCCGGCGCCTGCCTCACGGCCACTAACACTGGAGCGTCGCCCACGACCACGAACTCCAGAAACTCATCCCCTGACTGGGCTGGAGGATTTGGGGCTGCTGACGTCGCAAAAACCTCAACCGGTGGTGCCAAAATTGCAAGAGGCTGAGGCAGCCAGAAACACCTCGGATGTGGATGTGAATCAGCAGCTGCTGATTGAATCGGCAGGTGGCGACAGTCTCTCTGATGTCCCTCTCGCCGATGTCCCTCTCCCTGATGTCGCTTTCCCCGATGTCGCTCTCCCTGAGGTGCGTCCGGATGGCTCGGTAGGCAAGGAGTGAACCAGTCCTCGTGTTGCAGAGGAGGTGATGGTTGTTGGGTTTGGGTCAGGGTCAGGTTCTTGTCTTGTTCGTTTCCTTGGTTCTAATCTATTTACCTGAGACATTGATTATTACACACGTCGGGAGGTTTTTGGATCGCGCAAGGTTCATTTTATTTATGGGTTTTGTACTAGGTTTATTTTGATTGGTTTTAGTTTATTCATTGTATTATGGGACATCGGGCATGCAGCGTGTTTGCAACTGCTGGTGTGTAATGAACCTCCTTCTGATGGTGTTGAGGCTCAATATGTTAGCTGAAAGTATCGTGAGCGGACACACGAGGCTGCTCAGGCCCAGCACCAACTTTCGTCCCTTTCTACAGTGTATACTCCACTCCTTCCGTGTCGTCGACAATTCTCGAGAAGACCCCTTTCCGTTGCCCCAAATTTTCGTGCCGAAAGAAGTTCGCCTCTGACAGCTGGCGACTTAAACATATCAAATTACACCATCCTGAACACCTTCAAGTTGCTCGCCAGAAGAATCTGACTATTCGCAGCGCACCCCGATACGTTGAACCCGCTCAGTGTCGTGACTTCAACGTTAACAAAGATTCAGTCGAAGACTTGAACGCGTTTCCCTACCTCGAACACGTTGAAAACATACCAGACTCGGAGTCTCAACCATCGCCACCTCCTCTGCCACGGACGGAAACATACCCCGGCGCCGGCACTCCGCTGTGCGATTACATTGCTGAGCTATGGGAACATGACGGTCACGGTTGCCTTGAGACGAACCTACAAAACAATCCCTATTACCGGTTTGTGACACGTGAAGAGTACAAATATATCCAGTGTGGGATCAAGACGAAGGGCATGAAGACGTACTATGACAACGTGATGAATGAAGAAAACAACGCTCTGCGTTTCTCAAGCTTCAAAAACGGAGATGGCATCCAGAAGCTCGTGGCTACCATGCCAGATAATCAGGCTCTCGGGGAGTGGGAACTACACACTCTCGAGTATATGAGATGGAATGACAATCACCAACGCCGTATCAAATACTGGAGTCGAGATATCATTAAAAGCATGAGATGGTTGATGCAGCAGCCAGCCTACACGGAGCATCTCATTTACGCCCCTTAGCATTGCTGTAACAGCAATAAGCCACTGAATCCCATCTATACTAAAATACAAACTGCGGACGGGTGGTGAGAGACACAGGTAAGGAGAAATTCTCGAGAATAATAACGTGCTAATCGACGTTTAGACAACACTCAGAGTGCGGAATAGACTGGTTTCTTTGATATTCATGTCCAACAGAACACATCTCTCGAATTTTGCTGGTGACAAGAAAGAGTGGCCTGTATATATGACAATTGGCAATCTATCTTCAAAGATCTGCCAGATGCCCTCAACACCCAGTGTCGGAATGGTCACTCTCCTACAGATTCTGATCAAGAACCGCAATATTCCTCAAAAGCGGCTGGATGAGCAGCGGCAAACAAACTGAAAAGTGCTAAACGAAGTACTCCGGTGGGTACTCCACCCACTGACCTTTAAACAAATACCCAGCACCAAGAGCAGGTATTGCAACGTTCTTTGTGCAGATGGCAACTTCAGGAGTTGCAAATCAGTTTTAGCAGCATGAATTGCAGATTGCCCGGAGTATCGCGATCTACATCGTCTCGAGCGGCATGTTTGTTTTTGGTGCGAGTGCCCAAATAAAGTACTGGGAGATTATGTGCCTGCTGAGGAGAAACACCCCCGGCGGGATCACAACGTATATAGAACGCTCCGCCATGCCAACACCAAGCCAGCTGATGCCAAACTCTCGTTGCGACATGTTCACCGATGATTCAACATGTTTCGACATATTCCCTGTATTGTGAGCGATCTCCCTATGCCCGGCCTTCTTCATACAATGCAGATCGGCATTCTTGACCAGCTCCAGAAGTGGATTTTCCACTTCATGAAGACCCATGAACGGCTCGACAAGTACAATGCAATCCGGTTATCCGTGCCTGCTTACCACGACCTCACACCAAAAAATAAGTCATATGAGGAAGTTTCTCAATGGAATGGGAAGGAGATGAAGGAAATGAGCTGGTACTTGCTTGGAGTTGTAACCCAGTCTCTACGAGGCGGAAGCCCCATTCAGCATCCCATATTCAATTGCGTAATTCAGTGCAACAGGGGATTGTTAGAATTCTTTATGTATGCTCGATATAATTCCCACAATGATGCAACATTGAGCTACATGGAGGATGCCTTGCGTCATTTTCACACCTTCAAAGATGTTTTCTTACTCGGGCGAGCAGGCAAAAAGGTGAAGGCTAAAGCCAATGCGCTGAGAACAGAACTTGTAAAGAAGCAAAAGGTAGATGAGAAAACAAATGCTGATTCTTGGATGCCGCCCAAGAAGCGGCGCTAAATGAACACCTGGCGGGATTATATCAGCGACGAGATAGATATTTCCAAGGAGTTAGATGCCGACTTCAACTGTCCGAAGATCCACTTAATGTCTCATTGGGCAGAACAGATTCGTCGATACGGAGCCTTGCTACTGTGTTCTGCCGAGAGACATGAACAAGCACAGAAAACAAACCTCAAGGACGGTTGGAACGCCTCCAATCACAATCTCAACTACCTGCCACAAGTAATCACCTTTCAGCGTCGCATTCTCTGCTTCGAAATTAGAGAACTCAATCTCCAAGCCCTCACTCAGTGTTGGGAGAACAGCGCTGCCGCTTGCGAAGTCTTCCCTTCCGGCGCCGATCTGGCAGCCACCCTTAGCTCCCAGTCATATGCGAAGGCCAAATTCATGGGACCCCAAAACCGCCGTGATGGAAAGCATCATGACGCTATGATCAAAGACTTCAGAGCATTACTCGGCAATACGCAAGACGCAACACACCATGTGGCAATATACAGCGGGACGCGGGAGTTTATCAAGCATAAGAGTCGTAACAAGACGTATATATCGGATGAACAACTGCACGCAAAGGAGCTCCGTATTTACCATGGTATTAAAATTCAAGTTAAGAGTTTAGATGGTGAATGCATATATCAGATGTGTCGATGCATAGGGAGCCAGAGCTGGCGCGGAGAGGATCGACGGAATGACTGGGTGTGGGTAAAGTAACCCCCGGGGAGGTGATATAGCGCGCTGCATGGGCGTCTTCCGTGGCAACTGCAACGAATGTTCAAAATCAAGCTCCAAAACGAGGATGGAGCTTTCATTGAGTACTGGTTAGCCCTGGCGCTCACCACAATACCTGAAAACTCGGGTAACTTGGATTCTGTCTCGAAATTTGTACAGGTGAGAAAAACACAGGCAGCCGTTGCTTGGCAAATTTTCAGTGTGGGAAACATTGTCGGCTGTGCACATGTAATGCTAGAGATAGCTACTAGGAGTAACACAGGAGACAGACGGAACGAGCGATGGATTGTCAATAGCCACATAGATCTGGCGACTTAGAATGATGTGTACAATTAGTAAAGTGAGAATTGCATTTTGCGTGCAGGTAGAAGGAACACGAGAAGAGATTTTCGCAATGTCACCCATCGCATTGCAATCCAGATGCATGTGTGTACCCAATCAATCCATTCTGATGAATGGTCACAGTTAGCCCCAACGCCAGAGTGTTCATTTAAAATAGGAGACCGACAGAGCGAGAAGAACCGGTGAAACAGCGATTGGAGGGCGATATGCAACGCAACGCGTGGTATTGGGACCTGGTGCGGAGTAGTCCGCCACCGGGGTGTCTCTGACGACTCTGACGGACCGCGTCCACTCTGACGGAGCGATGCCGCCCAGACGGAAATATTCTTTGCTGATGTATCATGGAGGGCTGACTGAAGGCGGTCGATCGTGTAAGGAGGCACGCCGGAAGCCGAAGCTACATTCAGGGGTCCACTCTTAATCATGAGAATGAAGGGAGGACGAAATATTTTGGGTGGATGCTGTACTCAGTGTATGCTGTATTTGGTTTATGCTGTACTCAGTGTCAACTCATGATCATGACATGGCGAGATAGAGAGGGATGACTTAACTTTGTGTTCTGCGATAATAGTTGAGTTGTGGACGAGAAAGAGAGAGATGGGGGAAGAAGATGAGAACGAGGTGATTACAAGCGGATATGAGAAATCAGGGGTACGACTAGCCTAATTGGGTTGGGAAGGCCTTGTATTGGTGTTATTACACGCCGGATCGGGACTCATACCTGCTGTATCGGGCATGGTACATTGACTTGCACATGACACTCTCTAAGTCCCAGTTTCTCATGATGATTTCCCCCGTACCCTCTCATCTCTCTCATTCTTGTCCTCAATTCTACCATCACACAAGAACACGAAGTTAAGTCATCCCTCTCTATCCCTCCATGCCATGATGAAGAGTTTACACCGAGTACAGCAGACACCGAGTACAGCAGGCACCGAGTACAGCAGACACCGAGTACAGCAGACAACGAGTACAGCATTCACTGAGTACTGCATTCTCTGCGTACTGCATCATCGCAAGATCGACTGTCTCCCGCACCCCGCCAGTCTCGCATCTCTCGGCAGACCATGTGCTACTCAATTCTCTATATTCGCACAATTATGAGTTAACCAATGAATTGAGTCTGTGCTCCTGTCGTGCCTCCCTCCCGAACTTACCATTTCCAGATTGACCGCCTCCTAGTACTCCTCCAATCTCGCTCGATCATGGCCTCCAAGCGCATCTCCAAACTCCCTCGATGGCGGCCTCCAAGTGCATCTCCAAAGTCCCTCGATTACAGCCTCCAAGTTCGCACGATCATGGCCTCCAACTGAATCTCCGAACTCGCTCGATCATGGCCTCCAAGTGCATCACGAAACTCGCACGATCATGGCCTCCAAGTTCGCACCAACACGGCCTCCAAGTTCGCACGTTCACGACCTCCAAGTGCACCTCCATACTCGCTCGATCATGGCGGCGGTGTGTATCTCCGAGTTCACTCAATTGTCATTTTCAGGTACATCTCGACGCTGGGCAAGATAGTGTGTGTATTTCGTATAATGAGATGATATCTATCTACCCCGGGGTCTCCCAAATATCTACTGCCTGTCCACGAGTCCATCGCCATTGTTCCTGTATCTCCGAATGTATATATATAGAGTGACTTAGATAATATATGCCATATTATGATGTAGCAAATCTTGTGACTGTAAGAAAGACCAATATGATCGATGAAATGTCTTGTGGTTATGGAACCCAAAGAACCACTGGTGTGAGAATATGCCACCATGTCTCCCACAGACCTGCGCAGAGGTCTCCGCAGAGCCAAAATTTGACTATCCTGATAGCCAAATCTCGTAGCATCCTGAATGCACCTACATCACTGCAGGTGCTTTCAGAAGCACGTGAGAATGCTCTTGCACAGTCTGAGAGCATTTTGCAAAGCTCCAGGGGGGGCTGGGACCATCTGGAAGCACTTAGTAGGACTAGCGAGGGCTACCGGAGTGTCTGAAAGGTTTGCGTAAGGCTTCCGGACCGAATTTCATTTTGCTGATGCAGGCATGCTGGTCACCCGAAAAATTGGTCAAGTGGGTCTTGCAGGATACACCAATGACTGGCACAATCGTCGCTCCAGCAGGAAGCTTATCTTGCATATCCCACCTCCAATTGCCTGTTTTTATCTCACTGTATATTGCGCGACTTTCCAAGTCTGCAAGGTGCACCGGTTCAAAATCCAGGTGCGCCAGAAATGGGCGATGTGCCAAAACGAACTGTATACATTTGAAAATATCCTTGTAGTATAATGTTCCAAAGATGTGCGAATGATCTTCAATGCATCTATCATTGCGAAGACCAAAATTGAGTCTAGAGAGGAGCTTTCGTAGAACATCTGCTGATTGAAATGATTTGCTGTTGAATCTGTCCAGTCCATGCATCAGATGTTGATCTATCCATGTTTTCGTTTGCTGGCTAAATGATTGAGCCTGTTGAAAGTCGTGTACTGACTGAAAAAGATGCCATGAATTCCATTATTCTGAGTACTTGCAATGCTTGTTGTACAATCCAGTTGCTTTGCCATATGCTTTCCCCCCCGCGTTTTCCACTCGAACTTCCACCCTATGAACCCTCGTCTTTGTTGGATCACGGGTACAGGTCAGATCAGGCTTCTGCGGGTCTATAGTTTCTTCGTCGGGAGTATCTTCATGTGGTGATGCACCTGGTACATTGTCTATGGGTAGATGAGTTAGTTGACTAAGCTCAATTATGCCCATTCAAGTGCACCGACTGAAGTCGAACGGTGATGGCACGGGTCAATCCCAGCCTGCAGGTGGTAAAATCCCACCAGGTAATAGCCCTTTCTTCATCGATATTGGGTGATATTGTTGATAGTGAGCCTCGAGTCAGTTCTCGTTGAATAATTTCCTTTTGCAGATCAAACACTTGACATGTTTCCGGCGAGTGTTGACCATATTTGAGCATAGGTCACTGATCACGTATTCAGATGAATCTTGATGATGCTTCAGGGGGTGATACAGAGCCTCAGCGATATTGGTTTGAAAGTGAGCTAACTCAGGTTAGGGTAACACATTCACAGCCGCGCAGCACCCCGCCAAATGTGGGGGGGAGGTGTCTTCTATCGTCACTGCAATGACCACAATGCGGCCATATACTACGTTATCATGAGATATACCTATGCTCGAGCCTCCGAGCTGGTGTCAATGAAGGTAGATCATTATAATTCAATGAATAGGTTAGTTTCCTAGATAGCTCGATGTCCGGGCATTGATCATCGAGAACTGATAACGCTGGTAAGATGTTTGCATCAGTAAGGATCCTTGACTGGAGCGTGGATCATGAGGAGAACTAAGATGTATACGCAAGGAGCTCAATAGGAAGCAATCACTGTTGCTGCTCAACTCACAGGCCTTCTATTCAATGAGCTTCCAAGGTCGTACACGCACAACTTATGTGTAATATCCCTTGTCGTGCTAACCTTCATACTGGATATAGTTCTTGTTGGGTTCCTGGAGATATCATATCATATCCCTTCTATGATCTGTAAAGTCATGGAAGCTTACAAAGGTGAGCGCATATCCAATATGCTAGTATATGAATTCGAGCATATAACAAAGAAAGGCAGGATGTGTGTGATTAAGGTTTCTTTCTCTCAAGGCCCGGGTTGGATTCATGGATCAAAGGTGTAGTGAAACACTACAGATCCTGACAACGGAATGGGATGTAAGAAGCCCTTCGTTCCGCCGAAGGTCACTGCTATCTGCAATATACTCAACCCTACTCTGAGTGATTCTATATCTCATCCCGCATCTATAGTTGTTTACCACTGTCTTTGTTTAACAGAGCATGTCGATGAAAGGATCTCCACTGAAGACAGTGAATATGGCGCTACTTGGTGTCCCATTTGGCTCGCAACAACGCGGTGATGAGAATTCAGAATCACTGGATAAAAGTTCACAACATGCCACTCGCAAAGATAGTCAATTTGGGAAACACACCAATCAATATCATCTGCCGCAAGGGTACGGGTACCCTCCTTCAGAGCAGCCATTTCCAGGCACTGAGCAGTTTTATCAGCAGTCTCCATTCAACATTACACACAGTTCGCAACCTAACAGCGGCGCAAGCCAAGGATTTCCAAGTTATTGGCCACCATGCCAAGGATATGACCTGCACGAAGGTGGTTATGGCAGGTCTCAAATGTTCCCCACTCCGCAGTTCCCAGGACAATGGCCGTCATCTCCCGGTGCACTGAGAGTGCCTCCGGGACCGTATGGAAATCATCTAGTCAATCGGCCAACATCTTCCAGCTTGAGTCCTCCATCTTAACCTCCTTCCGGTTCACCTGGGAGACACCCTATAAGCCTCCAGACGGAAAGATTCCAGCCACCAGCGGAACAGCGGGAAACAGATGTCGCAGGGATTGTGGACTTGCCCCCATTGCCGGAGATTGCCTACGACGAATATGATGCAGCTGGCGAGAGCAACATTTTGTTGGACTTGGGCGGTGCAGAAGACAAACCCCCAATTAGCCTGAAGCAAATGGAGTTCTCATTGAAGCAATTTGTGAAAAGGATGGGGCAGCCCAACTTGAGTGCATTCAACAAGTGGAAGAAAGTATGGGTGGCAGGGTTTTTCGAGAAGAAGGATTGGTCCATTAACCGGGGGCAGAACTGATTGAAACAAGTTCGAGATTGACCCCTGCACGGGGAGATGGCGGTCGCAGATTTTTCGGCGACTTTGGAGACCTGGCTGCCGTTGGTTAATTTTGATAATGCTGAATCGATTTGCTGTCAGCGGGTTACGATGTTATTGAAGAAATGTGCAAGCGAAATTCGAGATGCAAGGAAGAAAGGAAGGCGAGGGAACAAGCAACCAGCAATGGATTTGGGAGCGCGGGCGGGCAAAAAGGTGAGAAGTAACCTCCCTGAGTTCCCAAATACAACTTTCTTGGTTGTGATTAGCTGGGTTTCGAATTGCAAGGATATGGTTCTAGCCCCCAAAAACCCCAAGCCTTGTATACAGATGTGAGGCACTGGGAGGAGCTGATTGATTTTATCGACCAACACGGAGGCCCAAAAGAGCCATACATTATGACATTGATGTTCAAGTGGACCTTGGAGCAGGCAAAATTGGAGGAAGAGTATTTGGGATCATATATACACGGGCAAATGATTATGGACCCCATATATGGCCAGATTTCGTAGAACTGTTGCCTTTCAAAGGATTTCAAGTTGAAACTTGGACATAATCCGAAATATTTTTGGTCGAAATTAACAGAGCGACAGAGAAGGAGATTGCTGAGCATGTAATTAGGCCGACAAAGATAATCCCGCTAGCCGTGTTAAGGCGAGACATGAGCAACTGGTAATCATTATACATAGACGTTGGAAGATTCTGAAGAGGGTGGAACAGAGGGAGAAGAGGAGGGAGAGGAGGATGGTTAGTGTTAGCAACGGTTCCGGACCGTCACTTTGGGTCCGGGTCCGGTTCGTCAATAAACACGAACCATCCACTCGGGTACGGTTTGATGGTAAGATTCTAACCCGGCTGAATTGGGCGGGTTGTCAGCAGGTCGCCCAGCGGGTCCATGTATAGATTCATATAAGGCTTCTGTATTTGCAGTGTGTTAATAGTATCTTATCAAAATCACGTTCTCAGGAACCAAGAATGCGCTTTTGCTTGTTCAGCAGTTTGCAATATCGATTAATTTGGTATCTGTGTTTCACCTTCGATATATGGTATTTTTGCATATCAAGGCGGTCAATAATACAGTCATGCAGGCGAAAATCCCTGCGATGCCTTGATTACAAGATATGCAAGACCTAAAACTGTTTACGCTCCATTGACGCTTATTTTCAGGATGCCGCAGGGAGCATGTCGCTGTTGTTTTTGCCAGTAAAGGCTGCCAATATCTCATAAATGAATGTCTGCAACCAATCGGAACATAACTTACCCATGATGCAAAGCTAAAAATCATTGACGCTCCGTTGACGCTCATGCTGAGAATGGGGCAGTGACCGTGTTGCTATCTCTTTTGCCAATAAAAGCTGCCAATATGTCCGTTTTGCATAACAATGACCAAGTCACTGGTGAAATTCCGTACTCACAAGACCACAAATTGTTGACCCTCCGTTGATGCTCATTTTAATGTATTGTCCATTCAATATCTGCTGCCGTCGATAATTGTTTTCATCATGATATGACTTTGTCAGTTGTCTTTCTGCCCGATTGAGACTTGGTACTGTGGCAAAGCCAAGCGGCGTAATAATCTTGCACTGTTCACTCTCACACGACTAGAAATGATGTATCATGCCAAATGATTCATTGTGCCTGCTATACATCTATTTATCAACTGATATTCACAAGCTACTTCTTACGATTCGCCCATAATATATCTCTAACTGAAACTCTCGGTCAAGCTACATAAAGAAGCTGGTGAATCATTGATGCATTCTGTCCTACTTTTTCTTCCCTTCTTCATTCCTCCTCGTTTCTACAGCATTGACAGTCACCAGCACCGTTTCAGCCTGTCTCTTTGACTTCCGTGTTGGCCAAATCAATCCAGGAACATTTGGTGCGGCACTCACATCCTGCTGCTCTGGGCATTGCGGATCGTCGATGCCATTGTTGTGCTCTATATCGGATTCATCCTCCGCTGCGCAATCCTCTTCTCTGTCATTGGGATTATCCAAGTCGCCATTCCAGTTTAGCCAATCATCGGTGTCCGGAACGCTTTTAGGTGCACTATCCTCATTGCTTTGAACTGGATGATGGTTGATTCTCCAGATTTGGCGGACATTTATGATTTGAGTTCGTCCTCCAGGGAGGTCCTTTGCAGACAAAGCTGGTGGCAAAGGTGATCTTTCTGCCAATTTAAATGCAGCCCCACCATCATGTTGAAAGAGTGACCAGGAGGCTTTGACGATCTCTTCTGTGTCCAAAATGTATCCAATGGCTGTCATCTGCTTGTTTTGAGCGCAAGACTCCTTCTGGGTAGCACGTAGGTTCTGCCTGCTCTGCCACATCTCCAAAAAGTCATGAACCTTGGCCATTCGGTGCAATTTCCTTTCCTCCGCCTCTTTTTTCATTTCTGAGTTATTTTCAGTGTTTGTGGTATCCGATAGTGGATTATCGCCCGCCAGAATCCAGTGATTGGGTCCGGCAAACTGCCTTATAATGACTTTTTCGTAAAGGGTTTCTTGCCTGTGGTTTTTGACTGCCTCCAGCCATCAACATTTCGCCCAAGGGAAAAACTGGCCTCCACTCCGACACCATGGGGTATGATAGAGATTATGTCGCGTGCCACAGTGGAGAGATCGTCGTACTTCGAGTCCATTTCCTCCTGTTGACGCCACTAGTTGGTTATGTCTGGTATCCAAAATGTACTGCTAATCTCCATTGGGTCTGAGTGGTAATCATTGAGATTTTGATTAATTTGCCCCCAGTTCTTTGGTGCTTCAGGCGGGGAATTGAAATAGAGGCTGGCGGTGGTCAATGAGTGTGCTACGCAATCACTTCGTCCGTGTGTCGTCTCGGCCACATTGTCAGGTGTTAAGTATTCATCATCATCGCTGGCCAAATCATTTGGAGCAAAGGATGATTGACAGGATCCAGAAGCTGTTGCAGAAGGGACGTTATTGCTGTGCAGTAAACTTTCGAGTTTATTGACCGGCACACGTCGATGATTAGCACAGTATTCATTCTCCATGTACTTCAGAAAGACCTCTTGGTATTGGGTAGTTTAGAATGTCTTGTTCTCAGCGTGAATATCCATTCCGTTGTCCCACTTTCTAAACGATTGCAACTTCCGGAAAGGATCGAGAATATGTGCAGAAATGGGAAGCATACCCATTCTTGGAGCCACTTCAGCATTGTATTTGGACAGCTTCTGTCGAGCTAACTTCACAGCGAAGAACAAGTCTTCCTTCCATGCAATCTTCTTCTTGCCCAAAGCTCGCATCATGCCATCCATGTGATCGAACATGTCATTGTATCCTGTGATGACGTGATGCAATGTGACTGTATGCCTCTTCGACATCCACTGGGTCCAATATCGAAATGGCCTCAGTACTTCCATGACTTACTTCACAATGGTCCATTCATCATGAGTTGTGAAAAGGGGCTGGTAATTACTGTATTTTGGATTTTGGAGCCACTCGCGTGTGAATTCCCATGAACGGTAGGCCCGCTTGAGCAACACTAGTGGTGAGTTTGAACATGTTTTCACATCCATAATCGGAAGTACTGCAATGCGAACTTTGGCTTTTTGACAGTCAATGAACTTGTTTCGGCGACCAGGTGTTAGCGTAATCAACACCGCAAGCATTCTCTGCTATATCAAGGTCAGTTTCAGGACTTTCAAAATATCATGAAATACATACTTTCTCAATTATCTTTGCTAAACCTGGTCTCATGGCCTACACCTTGTTGATTCTAGCATTGCCCTCTTTTCCAAGTCTTTGACTCTTCCCGATGCCTATGCTTTCATTCTCTCCAAATTGCTGATCGCGCTCATGGGCTTCCCAAGACTTGGTGCGGCCTTTTACCCTGAGACTTCTCATCAATACACCTAAAGCCAGCTGTATAACGTGCGCCATGCATGGTATATGGTTCGTCAATGCAGGCCACTCAATTTCAGAGGCCTCAAGTGTTGATTGCAGCTCGCGTGTCATCGTGTAATTTGAGGAAGCATTACCAGTCGTAATATCAAGCAAAGGGCCGTCAGTAAGCTCAAAACGATCAAGCACATTCTTCAAATGTACGGCTAGCCTTGCTCCAGAATGTTGGCCCTTGACCTGTCATTCTTAATGAGCTTTCGAAAGCGGACAAGAATTGGTGATCAACGTTATTGAAACCGAGTTGAACTTCACTTAATGCCCAATTTCGATCCTTATAGTAAGCAATGACTGACGTTATAGCTAGTTTGTTCGTTGATGTCCATCCGTCTAAAGTGAAGCTAACTGTATTTCATGACGGCAACTGCCTCTTAATTGCATCCACCATCAGTGCATATTCCCTGCGGTAAATGTTGCTAACGGTCGTAGCGTATGGCAGCACTAGGTCATCACAGAATGCTTTATATGACTATCATAGCTCAAGATTCGATATAGCGTTCCATGGAATATGAGCTGAAACACATCCTAACATGAGGTAGCAATTCCACATATCCTGGTGAAATTCAGAAGTTTCAAAGTCCGTAGCTGCCAGTTTGGAACGTTTTGTCTGTCATTTTGGTCAATATGGAATACACTGGACATCAAATATGATTTGGCTCTGTGAACATACTATTGTGATTCCTTGACTTCCTTGCCTCTTGAAGATGGCCAATGCTGTTTCATCAACCGTCGAACTGGTCAATTCGGTAACCTCCGCCTCTGTTAATTCGTTGAACTTCGTGATGTGAGTTTTTGCCAGCAAGTGTTTCCCCCCTGAGCTGGTTCCATGTTCTGATGGATGATGAAGAACTTGACGAGAAATGATACATATGATGCCAGGGCTGCCGCTCTCCTGAATTTGACAGTGTAAATAGAATTGCCACGAAGGTGCATGTTGGACACTATTCCAGGCAATTGTCCACTTTGAGCCTACATTCATTGAAGCCCTCCAAGCCTCAACTATGATTTGCGAAGTAAGGTCGGTCAAATCACGAATAAAGACACGTTCGTTTTTCGATCATAACCTCGAGCAAAGAGGTGTTCCAAGATTTTGAATCCGCCATGTCAGTAAGAACTGGGTAATTCAACTCGGAAGACTGCTGAAAGTAATGTTACAGTAGAGCAGACAGCGGGTTCATAAATATTGACTCTACAGATAGAAGCAAAAAAATCAGATCTGTAAGACATTGCATGCAGATTTGTAAAGTTGTATACTAGGACAGATTGCAAAGACTGACCGTGTAAAACTCGATTTAGGAACAGCACAATCCAGTTCATTGCGGTGTAGCATTCTGAGCCTCCACAAAAATTGTTAACGCTCCGTGAATGCTCCATTGTAGGAGGCAGATGCGATATCGTCACTAGCATGTTCGCTAATAAGGACTGCTGATAGGTTTACTGTCGGTTATCTGCGTTCTATTGCCGTTGGATTATCCCAGATGTACGATCCAGAATCGTTGATGCTCTGTTGATGCTCTGTAGACTCCCTGTTGACGCTCTGTTGACGCTCTGTTGACGCTCTGTTGACGCTCTGTTGACGCTCTGTTGACGCTCTGTTGACGCTCTGTTGACGCTCTGTTGACGCTCTGTTGACGCTCTGTTGACGCTCTGTT
>Ga0307514_10001182_pt1 | contig 35206 bp, 25 predicted proteins | sample 16_EM_MG_FD_203088 | JGI IMG/M metagenome (GOLD analysis project Ga0307514, IMG submission 203088) | Populus trichocarpa ectomycorrhiza microbial communities from riparian zone in the Pacific Northwest, United States - 16_EM | ecosystem: Host-associated > Plants > Roots > Unclassified | place... | reverse complement strand
ACTCGAAAAATTCAAATTTCGTATCGCCAGCCCACCCCAATTTACTCTGAAGCTTCTACATCTCTCACAACCTCAACAGCTCCTGTACCCCCCTCTACCACCGCCCCTCCCACCATGGCTACCACTACTACGATGACCACTACTAGCAGCGATAGGCTCCCCATAGGTTACCTCTATAACCTCTGTTAGTATGAATGCAAGTCGTTCACTGTATATAGAACTGTGCGTACTGCAAACTGTGGTAAATCTGCCAAGCTGTGGAAATCTGCCTCCCCGGTATAGAATTTGAGCTATATTGAGCGCTTTGGTATAGCTATATTCTCGACACTGCAAACCTGAAGCCTCGAAGTACCCCCCCATGTGGTGTTTCAAGCTCAGAATGTTCTGTAGCCTCTGCATCCTTAAATTCTTTGGTCAACCTCCGTATCTCTCCATATATAGTCTGCCTAGTCTCCAGGGCCTCAGCAGTTATGATACCAAGCTGCTTGCACTCAATTTAGGTTAGGTCAGGAGTTTAGAAGGTCCTTGATCTGCTTCTATGACCGAGGCATCACCTCCGTCCCAGTGCTAAGCATTTTGAGAAGGTAGTGACTACGCTAGTAGGCTTAGCGATAGTACAGTGCTAGGCAGATCGATATCGGAGGGAGGCGAGGATGGGCGGACGCCTGATACAGCGACACCGGCTAGCATCAGACAAGCCCACCCGATCCACTCCAAAGCGCCGTGGCATCTTGGGTGGGGCAGGCAAAAAAAAAAGTAAGGGGCCACAGCGACAGTGGATGTACAGTATGAGATTGGGAAGACGGATGATCTGCGGTGCGTATGTGATGGCTGGACATCACAAAACACAGCACACCTGCAGCATTGCCTGTGGGTAGGCGATGGGAAGGGGAGGTCAGTGGAACAGGTGTGGAAAGAGGAAAAGTGGTGTGAGGGGGTGGCAGAGTTTCCCATGTAAATATATAGCATAGGGGAGGGACTGGGGTGAGAGAGGCTATCTGAGGGAAACCCCAGGGGCCGCAGTCCATCGCCATAGTGTAGATAGGCTGAATGCGATTAATGATCCTAAAAAAAAAAAAGACCTCTGTTGTGACAAGAACAATTCGGGGTGTTAAAGTCAAGCATGCAGCAGAAATTATCATCAGACCTCCACCATGAACTACATCTCCTCATGCCACCTGCAAATACAATGTAACCCTATTCTGCCTTATCCACCTGTGAACACCTTTCCAATAGTAGTCAGCGGAGCGAAGACCATTAGCTTACTCAAGAGACCTATCTTCAGCAAGCAGCCACATTCATGGATGCCAGTGGCATCAAACTCTGGAATATGTGCGTCCCGGGGGACGGCAACCAGATGCTTCAGGGTCTTACCCTTAAAAGCTGCGCTCCATGTCGGTGAAATAATCCCTACCAACTCCCCAAACAGCACATACAGCTAGAGTATAAGGGGGACTACCTGATTGATATTCAGGTCGAAATGTCGCCATCTGAGGAAGAGGATGATGAGGAGCCTCCTACACCACCCGCACCAAGCAGCAGGAGAAATAAAGGCAAGGGGGCGATACATGGGTCTTCAGCACAAGCACCACAGGCACCACACGCACCAGCTAGTTCCCATCCGGGCTCATAATCTGTTGTAAATTTACAGGCTATGGATGGAGGATTGCATGCGTTGTGGGTAGTTGTTGGTGTTGGAAACAAGGCTATGAGGGGCAGTATTGTGGTAGGAGTCCTGAATAGTCGCTATGTGCGAAACAGAGATAAACTTCAATTCTGACGCTTCAAGATCTATTGCTAGGGGAAACCTTCTTAGCCGAAGATAGCTTTAGCGCAGATAACCTAAGAGTCTAGGAACGAGATCTAATTACAAGCAGAAATCATTTTTGCTTATATGTCCCATAAATCCACCATCTTTTACCCTTTTAGGAACAACACGAATATTCACCGAACTTTATCCCAACTTGGTATCGTGAACAAGAGTAATTCCTACAGTTGAGGGTAACAGAATGGATTGGTCGTTTTCAATGTTTTAGTGGAGGGCCGAGTATTGTTTTTTACTGTTGGGTTGTCATTCAGCTTACAACCAATCTCTTGCGCGCACTGAATTTTGTTGTGTTTTTACACGCGCAGATATTTAGCAGCAATACTATTGCAAGCCTAGCATTCATCGTATCACATGCGTAATACGTATTGGCTGGTATTTCGTACCTTCGCTTACGCCGTGACCGAACGAACCTCTAGAGTTTCCGCCAGCTCTGAAGCCTCTCCGGATATTAAATACTTCCATTGGTCTACAAGAACTATTTGCGGCCTCCTCATAATGTAAGCGGAGGTAAAGATAGTACATCAATAACAAGGACAATGAGCTTGCGCAGCTCTGTTCAGCTTGTTCTTGTCTCTGTTTCTTTGTCTATAGGCGCTCAGCGGCTGAGGGTGTGAACGCTCTGTATGAGCGCGTCTGTCTATTTAGGCAATACGGAACTACAACTAATGTATAGCGAGAATGAACTCTACAGTAGCATATCTCAGCCTACATATGTAATACCCCTTCAATTCCTTGCCTTGAAATAAAGTACGTGATCTACATTACGAATCCATAACTATTCTCAGTAAGAGTATTCGCCAATCGTCACCAAGTCAACGTTATATATTGCTTGTTGTGATACCCTGGTGAAGTGGTAAGTTCTTTACTTTACGGCTTTGGTTATCAATTGAGGGCTCTACCTAGTTCGATTCCAGGTAGATGCAAATAGTGAATGGCCTCAAGTATTACTTAGTAGGCTAGAGAGCAGGGTTGTCGGGTGTCCGTCCATTCCTTAATGCTCCGGTTCCAAAATGAAAGCTCCAGTATTGCTCCTTTGAAACCGGGGTAACTCGTTTGATATTTTATATTTTTAAAAAGTCAGTTTGTGGAAAAAGCCCTGGCTGGCTGTGAATGTCACCATATACCTATGGCGGCACCATTAGCTGTAAATTTTCACCCGACATCACTTTCTCCTATGCGACCTCCCCACCACCCAAGCCTTTTCAGTATACAGGAGGATCCAATAAGCCGTCTTGAGAATTACTCGGCGTCAGCCTCAGTCAACTGAGAACTTATTCTTCCTTGGATGGGCAGGTGGATGACCCGCGAGACCAAGGCCTCGAGCTTTGTGGAGGTAATATTCCTGCTCTTATCGCTCATGAAATGTGAATTCTAACTGTGGGTTGAAGTACAAATAGAGTTAATCACAGAGCGAACAGCTAAGGAAATTTATGACATGATACTTCTTTCATCGTCCTCTTTCCCCTCCTTACTCACATAACTCCTGCTGCGTTACTCATACAAATTATTACATAGAAACACACCAACATCCAATGCCCGGCCTACCATACCCAAATTGCGGTTCTATTGATTTAACTTGTACCTAAAATACCAACCAGTGAATTAGTTCATCAAAGCTTGAAACAGCCAACAAGTCTAAGGAAGCCCTTACCTGCTATGACAGCAGCGCTGACAGCTGGCTGGAGATATGCAGCCGGGAGAGCGGTAAAATCAATAGATATGAAAGTAACTCTACCGGAGGGAGATCCAATGACAATAAGGTTGGCAGTGTCATTTATTGCAGAGCAAGATAGTCGGTATTCAACAGGAAGCCAGAGCAATTTTTTCATGTTGCATGTGATCCATTGATCAGTAACATACAGGGAATGAGTTAACGTGTGTGGTATTTCCCGGTTGCCGCCGCTGCAAAGATATGACTTGAGCTGCAGTCTGCCGTGACTCGTATGTAGATGCGTTCCGTCATTAGAAAACTTCATAATCGTGATGGTGTCATAAGTTTTTATGATTTCTATGGTTGTTTTGTTGCTAGTATCCCATAATCTGACCGTTTCGTCCGCGGACGCAGAGGCAACAAGCTTTCCATCGGGTGAAAACACAGCTGAATTGACAGCACTGGTATGGCCTTCCAAAACTCCACATTGCTTTCCTGTTGATGTATCCCATAATCTGATCGTTTTGTCAAAGGATGCAGAGGCAACAAGCTTTCCATCGGGTGAAAACACTGCCGAATTGACATAATCGGTATGACCTTCCAAAACTCCACATTGCTTTCCTGTTGATGTGTCCCATAATCTGACTGTGTTGTCAAAGGATGCAGAGGCAACAAGCTTTCCATCGGGTGAAAATACAGCCGAACTGACTATATGGACATGACCTTCCAGAACTGCACATTCCTTTCCTGTTGATGTATCCCATAATCTGAGCGTTGCGTCCCAGGATGCAGAGGCAACAAGCTTTCCATTGGGTGAAAACACAGCTGAATTGACAAGTCTGGTATGGCCTTTCAAAACTCCATATTGCGTTCCTGTTGATGTATCCCATAATCTGACTGTTTTGTCCTCAGATGCAGAGGCAACAAGCTTTCCATCAGGTGAAAACACAGCCGAATGGACTGAATCGGTATGACCTTCCAAAACTCCACATTGCTTTCCTGTTGATGTGTCCCATAATCTGACTGTTTTGTCAAAGGATGCAGAGGCAACAAGCTTTCCATCGGGTGAAAATACAGCCGAACTGACTGTATTGACATGACCTTCCAGAACTGCACATTCCTTTCCTGTTGATGTATCCCATAATCTGACCGTTGCGTCCCAGGATGCAGAGGCAACAAGCTTTCCATTGGGTGAAAACACAGCTGAATTGACAAGTCCGGTATGGCCTTTCAAAACTCCATATTGCGTTCCTGTTGATGTATCCCATAATCTGACTGTTTTGTCCTCAGATGCAGAGGCAACAAGCTTTCCATCGGGTGAAAATACAGCCGAACTGGCTATATCGACATGACCTTCCAGAACTGCACATTCCTTTCCTGTTGATGTATCCCATAATCTGACCGTGTTGTCCCGGGATGTAGAGGCAACAAGCTTTCCATCGGGTGAAAACATCGCTGAAATGACCTCATGAGTATGACCTTCCAAAACTCCACATTGCTTTCCTGTTGATATATTCCATAATCTGACTGTATTGTCTGAGCCCCGAGATGCAGAGGCAACAAGCTTTCCATCAGGTGAAAATACAGCCAAATTGACATCGCCGATATGGCCTTTCAAAACTCTATATTGCTTCCCTGTTGATGTGTCCCATAATCTGACTGTTTCGTCCCTGGAGGCAGAGGCAACAAGGTTTCCATTAAGTGAAAACACAGCCGAATTGACATAATCGGCATGACCTTCCAAAACTCCACATTGCTTTCCTGTTGAAGTATCCCATAATCTGATCGTTTTGTCAAAGGATGCAGAGGCAACAAGCTTTCCATCGGGTGAAAACACTGCCGAATTGACATAATCGGTATGACCTTCCAAAACTCCACATTGCTTTCCTGTTGAAGTATCCCATAATCTGACCGTTTTGTCCAAGGATGTAGAGACAACAAGCTTTCCATCAGGTGAAAACACTGCCGACTTGACACCCTCGATATGACCTGCCAAAACTCCACATTCCTTTCCTGTTGATGTATCCCACAATCTGACCGTTTTGTCCAAGGATGCAGAGGCAACAAGCTTTCCATCAGGTGAAAACACAGCCGAATTGACCCAACTGGTATGGCCTTCTAGTGTCTGTATCAATGAGCTCCACAGACCTGCTACTTTGGGTGCCATAGCAACCCAAGGGATATGTTTTAAGTATCCCACTCGAATCAGACTTGATCGTGGCGTAAACAAAAGTCCCGAATAGTAGACCTGAAGGGGTGCCATTTCAATAATTGACCTCGTGTGCAAGACAAACCGTTTGGCATCATATGCAAGTTCTAACAATTCAGGATCATAGTCTCCAAATTGTCCCTGTTTTCAGGTCAATACTATTCTCTATATAAACTAATAAGTATTGCAACTTACAAATAGCATTTCCTCTAGAGATATTATCATATGAGCGCCATTTGATACCTCTCCAATTAAGCTAAGCCCCTCCAACCAATGAAGGAAGTCTTGTTCTAGAAATTGCCGAATAATCTTGATGTCTTCCTGCAATGCCAGTAGATTCCCAAGCCTCCAGTGATCAAGCCAGTAACGGCATGCGTATTGAACGTGTGGTGGAATGCTTTTTTGTATCGTATCATCTGGAATCTGAGTGATCAAAACTCCTGGTCCCCGAAGATTGCATATATTTTCCTGAAGCTGAGATATATGCTCCATACATTTTCGAAATAGGATGGTGTGTCGCTCTTTCTCATCTATCTGAAACCGAGAATCACTGCATCTCTGAGAATCCAGTAGGAAGTCACGGAAGGATAGATGAAATAATCGAACAGGCTGGATTTCATCTTCTGGGACATTGAGGACAGAACGCAAAGAGTCCAAAGTGCTTGAAACCATTTTGGGTGGTATTTGCAGCAGCTGTGCTAGATTTCGTGCTGGCATAGTATTAAACATTACCACAATGGATCCAACTACCTGTCTAAACCATCCCACACACTCTTGATAACTCCGCTTTCCAAGGGCTGAGTGCTGGAGTAGTGTTGTATATATGCCATCAAGATGCTCTGTTGCCAACAGGGATGACTTAGTTGCACTAAGAACTAACGAGAGTGGTTCTTCAGGTCCATCTATGCCGTCTTGAATAAATCGGAGTGTTGTTGCAGCGTAGATAAACAGCCCAGCTGCCCTTTCCACCAATTGTTCAATAATCAGCTCATCTGGCCATGGTGTCCCCAGCCCGTGTTTGGCTTTCAGTGGTGACAACTTTTGCAGGAAGAAAGTAGATATATCTGCATTGACTGTATCAAGCGGGATATTATGGAGTATAAAATCCTGATACGTCTCACCAGACAACTGACGAAATCCATCAAAGATGGGGATTTCTGGTCTGCTGGTAAGGAAAATCTTAATTCGAACTGTCGCAAGGTCCTTGGCTTCTGCCAGTAGTTGGAGGATTAATTGGATATCTTGCATGCTATCACATTCATCGAGTGCATCAATTACTACAACCAGTTGAATTGATTGAGTAGGGGCATTCTTTAAAGGATTCAGAATGAGTTGATTCCATTGCTCCCGAGGTCCTTGTTTAAAAATATGAGCATTGTTGTCGATAGCGTCTGAGATGGATGCCCGGAGTACTGGTAAGCTGATTGCAAGCTGGGCGGCAATAGTAGTGAAGAACATGCCAGAGTGACTGATATCCTTTTTGCCTCGCGTAAAAAAGAAACTCGCTGCAAGTCTTTTCTTTTCTGCAAGCTCTCGAGCAATTGTGCGAGAAATTGTGGATTTACCGGTCCCAGCCATTCCGTTAAGCCAGAAGATGCATTTACTATTTGGATCGTCACACCAGTCCATAATCTGGTTCCGGAGCTCTACTCGCGTATCTTGCAAACAATGATCCTCATGTCGCCGGAGCCAGTCATTATGGGCAGCACCTTCAGCGCATGGTAACTTTGCAATATTCGTGCTTTGTTGCAGTGACTGTATACGTACCACTAGTTAGTACCATTACTGTGCGATTTTATGTGTATTATCACTTTCCTCAACTCGATTGTCAATTTGAATAACAGCCGTCCTAGGTATACATATTAGCGTACTATGACTCCAGTCATGATAGGCTCTTACATCTGGTCAGAATTCATGGCAAAAGTCAAAGCCGATTTATGCCGCTCAAGTAACTGAAGAATTTGTTCCACATCCGTCTTTTGAAATGGCCACTTCAGCCTCTCTCTCAGCGTTTTTCTCTTTTTCTTTTCTCTTTCGCTTGGCTGCAAAATCTGAAGAATTTGGTCAAACTTCTTTGCAAGTTCCGAAGAGCTACTTTCGAGGAGCGGCTTCAATGCAATCAACTTGGTGGCACCAGGACCTTTCGCCAAGTGGCTAACTTGCTGAAATGTAGTTTGGAGAGCCATAATGCCATCCATAAGGTCACCCATCTCGGATTGGGCATTCCTAGCATCCTAACCCCATATAAAATTAATTACTACTGATTGTGGCTCAAATTGGTTGGGGGGATTCTTACCTGATAGTATTTGTAGATAGTCGACCAGACCTTGCCAGCAACGTTAACCACAGTCATCGCGCTTGCGACTGCACCTAGTACTTCGGCCATGGCTTTATATGTAAATATCACGATCAACGGGATGGTATTGTTGTTGTCTTGTGTTGTATTGTGTGTGTCGTGCGTTGTGTGTGTTGTGTGTGTTGTGTTGTTTATCAAGTACCCAGATATCGAAGTGAGGGGTACAGTTAAAGCAGTGTCAGGTGACCGGACCAATGCTATCAGTCCACACTCTTGCATACGTTGGAGAAATGACATCCTTTACCGAACACCTCCCTCCTTTTTTACCTCCACTACCAAGGCCATTTGGGACTAGTCTCAGTAATGACTTCACTGACTAGTATCTAGCACGGGAAACCTCCCTGAGAACCAAACCCGTGCCCTTTGGCTGTTAGGATTTCGTTGGGTGAGGCAGGATTCGAACCTACCGACGCTGTTGCGTCCACCAAGGTGGCTCCCAACTACACCACCTACTCCCCCTCTGCTTGTTCTCTTATTGGCATTCCTTTAGGCTCTAGATGCGTCCTCCTCCCCTGGGCACTATATACATATTTCAATAATTTCGTAGGTGTGTTCGACACCCTCTGGCTCCCAATCATGACATTCTATAGCTGCTGCGTAGACTCTATTCACTCTCATAGGTATCGGAGGTAGACTTGCTCTTCTACATAGCCTGCTTGGTTGCACCTCTGATATATTGTGCTATCATATCTTGGCCCTTGATTAAGTATGTGCAGGTACCGAAGTTATGTCCCAGTGGTACATTGCCTAATATAGGTATATAACATACTCCAAGCATGTAATTCATACGATTATTATTACCAAAATCGATGTATGTGTATTAAACTTGTGTTGTACTCTTGCAGTCACAGTTCACGCCTAAGGCTCCCTTCGCGTATAGACTCAAAAAAAAAGAAGAAAAAAAAGTCACAGTTCACAAATCAAGCCACTGGTCATGGTATTTGATCTTCGAAAACTAGCACATATAGGTTTCTAATGATGCCTTACACTTACAAACAGTCTATGGCTATGCCCTACATTAATGGGAACTTAAAATAATTATATAGCTCAGAAAGCGGCCATGAGAAGAAGCCAGAGCTGGAATACGGCTGAGCCTACCTAGCAGTTATAGAAGGTTCATAATTGGAAGCTGGAGGGCGTTGAACATGCATAGGTACTAAATTATAGAAATATATAGACTCGTGGCTTTTAGTTCTGGTTAACTAGAGTTACTGGGGCTCCTGGCTGATGGCTCACTAACAAATGTAGCTTGTGCTTAACGAGAGTTTTATTTCTGCTACGGTAAGTACTGTAGATGAGGTCCAGTTCTTTCTGCAGCTCCCCCTATACCCTACCAAGGCCCATTTGGGCTAGTCTCAGTATGTATTTCAGTGGGAAAGCCTCAAACCCATGCTCCCTGGCTGTTAGGAAATCCGTTCGAGGGAGGCAGGATTTACGCAGTTTGTGGTTGCAATATAATGCCCCTTGTGTTGCAGAATTGGCCTTTTGCCCATATCTACGAGGGGCAGTGCAGCCAGACTAGTCCCTCTCTTACCTCCTGGGCCAGTCCCTGCCCTCCCCGCTGTCTACTAAATATACTGTCGCTGTAAGGTAGATAGATTAGGTAGAGGCTAGGCAGAGGCGCTAGGCAGGAACGGGTGATCACACTAGGGCAGATGAGGGATTGTACATAGACCAGTGTGGCGGGAAGCTCAGAGATATCCCAGGCCAGCATCACATATGCAGTTTGGCATTTTTCACAGCCCCTGTGGTGAATAATGGCAGTATTATTTCCATCCAGTACCTATATAGGTAGGTAGTGATGGGTGATACTTTTGCTACTACCCTACCTAGCATACCTTACCACACCTTAATCATTCCAAACTATATGCTAAGGCTATTTTATCAGGACTGTATACAGTGTATGTATGTATAGCTTTGGCAGGCACCATATTTGACTTTATAAACCAGAACAAATAAGCTATATGTACTTAGAACAAGCTACGGGGCACAATGAAGCAGGCCCATCCTGGATATGAAAATTGTCAAATTGCGTATGGGTGTATATCTGACATTCCCGAATAGGCAGGAGAAGAAGACTGACTATTCCCGTACATATGTTACAGTCTAAATATTTGGTTAGGCGTATTATTCCCGCTAATGCGACACAATTGATTCAATCAATGGCTATCACGGACGTTGTGTGGGAGGACCGGTACCTACCATTATTTGGTATTAATACAGACCAGAAAAACCTGTCCTCACCTTTACTTGGATGGTTGGTGTGGGAGTTGGATGCGAGTCAAAATCTGCCCCTGTCAGATTGGCTGAGTAGGTCTTTTCCGCACCTGTTATGAACTCTACTACAACTCATTCAGCTCAGGGCCTCGCAGTAGTTAGGCACGCTGTCAAGACCGCAAATAAGACATGTATTCGGTTGATGATTGACCTCATCCTTCTGGAAGCTATTACAACACCTGCAACCACCAGTTCCTTGCCTACGGTACCGATACCGGACCCCCCGTTAAAAATGCATCAGCTACACCCCAAACAAGTAACACTTCACCCTCCTTCCCTCCACCGACCCAAACTCCGCACCAATCCCTGTCACTCCCCCATAACCCCCCTCCGCCACCACATATATATATCCACTGCCACGTGCGCCCCTTGGGAGTCGCCACAGCCCATCGTTACGGAAATATACATACCACGTGGAGCTAATTCTTGTCCCTAAAAATACGTCATGTCGTTGCTGACGTGCTCTTTGAAGACGCCCAGAGAGTGATGGAATGTTAATTTTCCTAAAAAAAAGAGAAAAAAGGTGTACCACTTTGCATTCAGAAATGCCTTAACCAGAGATTCACCGCTTTATGCTTCTTACTCTTCCATACCATAGTCGACCCTCCATAGAGAATGGCGTAGCCGTATGTAGATCTGCTATCATCGCGGTCATCTGCAAAGGATGAATCGAAATAGGCGATAACAAGTGGATTCTCACTTCCGCCTAGCTTTGTTTCAGTAGTCCCCTTGATGTAACGAAAAATATGTTTAACTGCAGCCAAGTGTTTTGTTGTGGGGCATGAGGTGAATTGTGCAACACGGGACATCACAAAGGCAATATCTGGGCGGGTGCAATTCATGAGATAACCTAAAGCTCCGACCATCGCGCTCCTGGTGGCAGACAGTAGGGCATGGGGGGCATGGGGGGCATGCAGGATTGATGGTAGATGTACTGAGAGCGTCTTCCGTGCCCACCCTTTGCGTAACTGTTCAAGAAAATCCGTGGCGGCATGTCGACCATCACCCCCTTCCCCCCACAAACCCTGATAATCGCCTATCATGTGCCCAACCATTCTCATATCGGTGGCCTTGTCGGCCTCACGGTCTAGAAGAATTTCAACTTCTTGCCCCTCCCCCACGGCGTGTTCCAAATTGATAATGATGACGTTGTCAGCTATGTCCTTACTTATATTTTGCCACCTTAGATCACGATGTACAAAGTTAATCTTGTGTAATCAGGATAGGCCAGTCAAAATCTGCCTTATAGCATCCTTTGAGTTCAGTCAAGGACCTGTTGGAGAGTATTACCGCTAGGACAAAACGTGATCACTGGGTGCCAGGTTTGCCTAGACACCGGTGGTATACTGTACATCAACAGGTTCTTGGGTGCACGCTGAAGCCAACCGGAGTCAACTGGAGACGAAGTGAGCTCCTTCCGTACTTTGCCTGCGTTGCAAGATTGATTATGTTTCTAGGTTTTCCATAGAAAATCTTTTGGTATAGCTCTGGAAGGCCATTTGAAATACCCCAGTCTCGAGGGAGTTCCTCTAGTACATAGTCGGGATAAATCGTTACCTATGATTTGTCAACATCAAAGTGAAAGTAGACAGAGTATGGCACAGAATCTAACCTTTAATTTTCTTGCAACCAAGCATCACTTAAAGCTTCCTCAACATCCAGTTCTTCTTTGATAAGCTTTTGCATAAAGACCAATCCACTATCCTCCAGTAGATGGCTGTCCGCCTCATAGCCTAAGGCTTTCTTCGGGAGAAAGGCGTATAGACTCAAAAAGAAAAAGAAAAAAAAAGTAGATGGTTGTGCACGTTCATCAGCTGACCGACTAAATATAAATCTGTAGTCTTTGGATAGAAGCTTGCTGCTGCTGATGGCCAGTGGTCCAACTTAAAGTCAACAGCTCCAGCTTTGCCTGCATATTCAAGATCAATTAAGTGTGCGCGTCCATTTTTGTCAATAATATTTCTTCACTTCCTCCTCTTTTTTCTCTTCTGGCTCCCCCTGCTACCCGTTTCCCTCTCGGCGGCGGGGGCCCCCCTGCCCCACCACAAGTTGCTCCTCCTCTTCCCCCTCTGCCTCCATCGCCCTTCGACACCTCGATCTCCCCCTTCACCTTGATCTTCTCCACCTCAATCTTCTCCCTCTCTACCTTCGCCCCCGCCCACTCCTTCTCCACCTCCGCACCTACCCTGGCTACCCTCTCCTCTTTTCTGATTTCGAGGTAGGCTTTCCCAAACCTGCTGACAACGACAAGGGCTAATAAACCAACCAGCCCCACCACCAGCCCCACCACCAGCCCCACCACCGTACTCCCCGCTACCGGCACCCCTAGTTCTGATCCAAATCCCTTCTAAGTAAGGGAAGGTGGGGGCGCAGCTGCTGGGATCGTGGTGGTGTTGGTAGCGGGGGCGGTGGTCATCCCGGTTGGGGTTATTGTGCTGGTGACCGGGCTGGCGATGGTGTAGATTGTTGGGGTCACCGTGATGGTGACCGGGCTTGCGGCAATGAAGATGGTAACAGGGTCCATGGGAGCGTAGATTGTAACAGGGTCGATGGGAAAGTAGATCGGGGTCATTGTCGGGGTCTCAGGGGAGGGGGCTGCCTCCGCTTTCTGCTCAATGCATTAGCTCCTTCACCCAGCGAATAGTACGCCTGGCGGAAGTTGGTAGCCTACAGAATGAGGACGGCTGGTAAGAGCATAAAGTGGCTGGGAATATACATCGTTGTTGTTGTGCAGTGGGACGTGGTCGTTTGAGAGTTTCCGTGTGCTGAGGGAGGGGGAGATGAGGGCAGCACAGAGCAGCCAGGATGGGCTCGATTGATTGAGGAAACACCATGGCAAGGAAAGTGAGCAATTATATAACTCAGGAGTGAAGTACACCATTAGCAGTTGGCCTCTCCAGCGTGCGCACGGTACTGGAGCAATCCCTAAGGCAGTCTTTGGTTTCACCCGCCTATATTATCCCAGCGAATGTCACGATGAACATAATCATGATCGTGTAGCCATTTCAAGCCTTGGAGCACATCCTGGATGTTGCGTCTCAATTGAGCTTCCTTGCATGGGCGTGGTTTAAACCCCACAGGATACAGATGCAAAGATGTTGTGCGACGGCCATATAATGGCTGTTGAATGAAGTTGACAATGTAGGAGGGGCGTTCAGCCAAAACAAGACTATATAGGCCATATAGGTCCTATAACGACTTTAGCTTCAGCCTCCTCAATCCCCCAGCCCACATTCAGAGCCCTACCTCAGTGATGCTTGCTGTCCGAACTCGTTTAATTACTTCCAACGGATAAATGGTCACCTAGTATATGATGCGATTTAGTGTAGTGTAGATATTATCGGGTTACTGGAATTACCGACCGTGACACCACCTGGACGATCTTGACAAGCGTATAATCTAATGAGTTCCGGAGGCACTAATGATTCAAATGTCCGTAGGAATCGCACAATGTTGATTGTCGTGCGGAATATGGATAAGAATTTCCTTCCTGTCTTGCCTTTCTTCCTTCTCCTTCCTCTCTTGCCTTTCCCTCTCTTCCTTCTCTTCTTGCTTCCTCTTCTTTTCCTGCTTCAACTTCTTCTTCTCCTGCTTCATCCTTTCTGCCTTCTCCACCTCGTCCCTGTCTTTTTTCTCCTTCTCCTCCTTCTCTTCCTGCGCCTTCTCCCTCGCTCCCTCCTCTTTCTCCTCCTTCTCCTTCTCCGCCTCCTCCTCCTTCTCCCTAGCTATCTTCTCTTCCTCCTCCTTCTGCTTCTCTGCCTTCTCCGCCTTCTCCCGAGCTTCCTTCTCTTTCTCCTCCTTCTCCTTTTCCGCCCTCTACTTCTCTGCCTTCTTCTTCGCCTTCCTCTTCTTGTTCCGGCTGAGCTCCCACAAGTCCCTCACGATAATCCACAACATCGTGATAAGAGGAAGCAGACCGCCGCTGATGGAGGAGGCAACCATCAAGGGTTAAGAGGCAAAACCTAATTTATGTTAGAAAAGCTCTCTCTGTCATACCACTTGGGATACGCGGATTTTTTTTGATTTTTTTTTTGGAGTCTATACGCCTTTCCCCCGAAGGGAGCCTTAGGCTATGAGGCGGAGGGATACGCGGATATTGATGCAGGGGCGGATATTGATGCAGGCGCGGATATTAGTGTAGGATGAAATAAAACAAAATAAAATAAAACGAATTCTACATACTGTATTTTTGTGCCACGAGTAGCATATGCAAATATAAATGGAAGTTGACCATAAAAAGTCGCACTCCATTTACCAAACTTACTTGAGAGTTCCATATAGGCATCCTCAAGATTTTCAGTGGCACTTTTCTCCTCTCCTCGAAGAACTAGTGCCCCTCACATCCAACAAAGAAAATCCGGTCTTTTTTTTGTCAGCAGTAGTCCCAGAACGATATTTGTCTGTCGAATTTCTCAGAAAATCAAGCCTTGTCCTATAAGTAATGAAGAGTGTCTGCATAATAAGATTATCCCAGACACAATGATAGGAATCCTCAGTGAATCCGCCATGGTAAACCGACCTGTCCATGTCTGATAAAGTATGATTTACCTGAGGGATAAGACACGGATGTGACTCTTGCATGTGCAGGGGGATGGAACCGACGTAGGGTATTGAGGTATAAGGGGAGACTCTAGGATTTATCTATTTGATCTGCTGTTGGGTGATCTGGCAGATCAGGAAATGGCGCTATGAGAAACATCACAGAGTTGTTGAAGCGTAGCATGAGGTTCAACCATCTTGTGTTTCTTGTGTTTCTTGTGTTTCTTGGTAGGGCGTTCATCTACCTATCAAATCAGCACAAAACATGGTTGTGGTAGGGGGGGGCAAAGTAATAATTTGGTGTTGGTACCAGAGGGAGAAGCACTAATGATAACATGAATATACTCATCTAGGGGATCTGACGGGAATACTTTGTGGACTTTCCACACTGGATGCAGAAAGTCAGAATCTTTAAATTTGAAATTCCAAAGAGCCCCCTCGACATGTTCCTGAATATTTGCTTTGTAGAGGTCGATGTCACCAGGATCGATCCCCTTAAAAGTGCGTTGGTTCTCCTGGATGATGAGTTTCTTGAGAATACCAACTGTCTCCACTCTGTCAACCTCTACGAAAATGCCTTTTTGGACGGCTCCCCCTGGACCAGGCAGTTAAGGGTTATTTCAGGGGTGGTTGCAGCTGCTGGTGCTGCTATGAGCCCTTTTCCTTGTCCTTCTTGTGCTGATGCCATAATCAGGTGAGTGCTGTCGCTACTGTGTTATGGGGTAGCGGAAGAGCTGGATGTAGAATGTAGGCTTGGAGAGTGGTGAGTGGAGGGGTGAGGGAGTGAGGAGCAGTTAAAGCCTATGGAAAGATATCGGGGTCATAAGTGCTCCGTTGATTCTAGCCATTTTCGTTGCCAAGTGCACCCGTCAATTTCGAAACCTTATCTTTAACTTCACCTCGTGAACAACTAGACTAACTCTAGAAACACTATTCCGTGAATCCCCAAGGGAAAACCGAAATCCCGTCCCATATGCATATGCATCCTCTTCTTTCCACAACCACAACATGCCGACCGATAGAGATAATGGGAAGTGACGTGAGAGTACAAGATTAGAGAGGGTTCGAAGTATTGAACTAAAGTCACAAGGGTTCTCTCAGCGTGCTATAGCCCTCCGAACTAAAATCTCAAAAACTACAGTCCAGCGTCTACTAAAACAACCCGACAGCTTGAGCCCGCACCACGCAGTGGTCGCCCGGAAATCCTGAATATTAGGGATAACAGAAGACTCTGCAGCCTATCTGATGCAAATCCCTCTGCCTCCCTCGCAGAACTCACAGCAGAATTGGGGCTAAATATCTCGCCAGGCATAGCAGGTCGGATATTAAGTGGTAGTGGGAGGAGGGTTTAGATATACTCGCCATAATGTTCTCGTGCCCAGACCGATTTATGTTTGTGTGGTAGCTAAAATCTCGCCATAAGCCACATTAGTTAACTGATTGTTTCCACAGTTTAGAATTTGTAAATTAGTGAAATCACTTAAGTCTAACCCCCCTCAATTGCTCCCACTATTGAAAAGGTCAAATTTCTTGCTCTTTTGGGTAATTTTCATTGGGGCTTTTACCATAATATCTTCAAGCTATATATCAAGATATATGCTTATGTACAGTATTTACACTCACCTACAGTCATTACAATCCCTGCTCGTTCGGGAGAGAGTTTGTAAATGCTCTCTTGGTCATTATAAGCATAATAGGCCCGTTCACAACGTCCCTTTGCACCGTCCTTTCTGTGGTCCTTTCAGCCGTCCTTTCCACAGAAAGGATGCCTGGTTGTGAACACCGGCCTTTTACATTGGTTAATAGTGTCCTTTCACCCCACGGCTAATGTACAAGAGTCGTCCAATATTAGAGCCTCATTAATAAAATCTCAACACCATTTTTTTTTAACTTTTAAAAACTCATTATGTACATTAATTCCCTTCGTGGGCCCATGGTATGCCCTAAGAAGGTTTAGAGGTCGGGGTCAGTTAATCTCCCTGTCCAGCGCTAGTGCTGCTATGTACAATAAAATGATGGGAACTGAGAGGGCAGATGAATGAGAAGTGAGTGCCCGGAAATGCATAGAAGGGAATCAAGTGAGTTTGTGAAATAAGAACTGAATCTCAACACCATGATATTATGACACCGACACCTCGCACACCATTAGCGATGCAACTAGCGTATAAACTCCGTGTAGTTGTAATGATGACTGCGCATGTTACAGAGTTTTCCCTTCCTGTCATAGAGCTACAGCTATACTTGCCACTAGGTTTGAAAGGACGCAAAAGGAACTGCCTCAAAGAGAAATCCCCCTGTAGGTACATGTACGCTGGCCATGGTATGCAAGATACCTATAAACACCAACTCTAAACTCAGCGCCACCAATCCAGAGGATGCCACTAATGCACAAGAATTATTATGGTGGGAAAACATGTTTACTTAGTTTATTTTGTATATTTGCTTCGCTACATATTAGCTGCGTGTTTCCTGGTTATGAACCCTCCTCCCTCAACAACCCCCAACAAGCCGGTGTGGTGTAGTGGTAACACGCCAATGTAGTCCCCCAAGTGGGGGCCGAGCACCCATGTGGTGCGGGAGACCTTGGTTCAAACCCAAGCACTGGCTTCTATTTTTTTCTCTTTTGTTCTGTACATAGTTGACTTCCTGTTTGGGAATTTATTGTCTCGGCAAGGCGGCTGATTCACCAGAAGAGGAAGCCAAATGTACAGTGCGTGGGCAAAAGAATCCGCGACCCCCCCTGCAATATTATGGAGGCAGGTCGCGGATTCTTTTGCCCACGCACTGTATGCAGCTAACTTAAATGGGTTGGATCAGATGAACAGGGCTTCCACTTGGGACTATAGTAGCCTGCGCCGTAAGCCTGTTTCCCAACTAGGAAGTTGCCCCCCGATTAGGAACCCCATAGGCTGATATTACATACATTGATTGGTCAAAAGTTGATTCCCCCGTTTCCTGGTATTAAGATGAGAGCAGAGCCAGGTTCTAGCAGTGTCAGTGAGATAGGGGGCTGCGGTATTAATTTTGGTATCATCAGTGGAATATCGTAATGGGCCGGACTTGAAAAGGAGGTGCACCGAGGTTAGGTAGTTATCGAACTCATCGATTTCCATGATAGGGTTGGGGCCCTGGAAGCAGATTATAAGAGTGCATTGGAGGCCACTTTATCTTGCGGGCATTCAGCTACAGAGAAACTGCTGGGCTGATATGGAGCGAGAAGGCGATGAAATAGGCCAAACACTCTGAGAAATTTGGACAAGGGCACACCCCGAGGTAGTAGATAGCATATATCTAAACACAAAGCAAACTAGAAGAAAAAGAAAACGATATACAACAAAGGATGCAAATATAATGCAGAAACGCAGCAAAAAGAAGTACCAATCACAGATAAGATAATATGCGTGTCAAATACACCACCACAACCCTAATATCTTACGTTTAGACAATCTTATGGACATGGCGCCAGTCACTCATGTGAACACGTGGTACGGACTTGCACAAGACCATCAACAGTTGTAGTAAATACAAGGCTATGATGTGGGATCGTGGCAACGGAGGACAAGCTCAGAGGAGGGCTATCAACATGGTGATAAAGACCGGGAGCTATATTTCTTGCTATAGTATACTGAATGCTACGGGAAACTGCTCTGGTTTGATACCGACAAATAGTATATATATTTGCAGAATTCCGCTGCTTATATCCTTCGTCAGGGATACCTTGCTCATATGCTTTTGGCCACTTCTGTCGACCGGCAGCTCCCGTGGTCTTAGACCACGGATGCGGGTTGCGAGGGTATTTCCTACAACAGTTGCTGGGCATCATCAGCCTTCCACTCGTCTTCAGATGTGACAGCGTCGTTGATGGCTTCCAGGACCCTAACTGCAGCGTTGGACGAACAGGAATCGGTACAGTTCTTAAATAGACCCGTTCACAACGTCCTTTTGCCAGTCTTTTCGCCGTCCTTTCGGTTGTTCTTTCGGTTGTCCTTCCGGGTGCACATCAGATACTGACAAGGGGAAGAATCGACGCCTTGGAAATCTAGCTGAGGAAACCGTAGCACTTGAATTTTATACTACAGGTGAGGTCCAGCCTAGCTTTTATTCCCGCCCACGCAGCCGACCATGCATTCGAGTCGATCGACCCCCTGTGCATCAGCGGAGCAGAACACGATTCACTTTTCCAGATCACTGTCTGCAGACAGCATAGTATCATGGTGCAGGGACCTTCCAAGAAAGTTAATGGGGGAAGCCTGCTTCTACTTTGTTGTTTATATCCATGATTTATTTGTCAACCGACAAAATTATCCCAATTCAATAGGACAGAAGCACCAGAGAGTTTCTAGTTGGATTGTATACGTAGGGAATGTGGAACGATGGGTACTGAAATTAGGTTATTCAGCTCTCTACCACCCGCTACCGTAGGATGATCGAGCACTGGGGTCAAGATACTAGCTGCTTTTTGAAATCCCATGAGAGTATGCGATCACAGTGGTGAGAGGCCATTCTGGCTAAATTGGGATATATGGAAACAACTACGCTCTACAACATGGTTACCCTCATATCCCACCAAATTCAAACTCATACCTTTGTAAAATTATGCCCTTCCCGAAGACTACCCCCTACTCCACCGTCCCGTTTCCCATTTTGCAGGCTCCCACTTCAATACTCATTTGAGATAGCTATGAGTGGTAGGTAGGTAAAGGGCCCATAGGCTCTCACCCGCCTGATACTCTACCCGCTTCGGTATGCACGATATAAACACCCTACCTAAACTCAGCACCACCAGTACCACTAATGCGCAGGAATTATTACGGTGGGAAAATAATATATTAGTATATTTGCTTCACTACACATTGGCCAATTATTTCCTACCAGGTTATGAACCCTCCTCCCCCAACAAACCCAACAAGCCGGTGTGGTGTAGCGGTAACACGTCAATGTACTGTAGTCCCCTAAGTGGGGGGGGGCCGAGCACCCATGTGGTGCGGGAGACCTTGGTTCAAATCCAAGCACTGGCTTTTATTTTTTTCTCTTTTTTTTTCTTCTCTCTTTTTTTTTCTTCTGTAGTTTCTCGGCACGCTTTGCACGCCAACACCAATCAGCTGGGGCATTCCCGATTCACCAGAAGAGGAATATACTTAATAACGAGAACGGTTATGATATACTATACATAATCACAGTCCTCGCGGGACCCGACAATACAGAGAGCCAGAGGATCAAAAGTGCAGAATGTGGTAGTACCCATCTGAAGAGATGATGAGATGGGGAGGATAGGACGGAGGAAGAGAGAGAGATATGGGAAGATGTAGAGCAGTGTACGTAGCCAAGGGCCCCTTGTCATAGATTAGATAGTCTGAATGAATAGAGAGACCAACTCCAACCTGGCCAAAGTTCAGGGTAATTAATTGTACATTGCTCAAAGTACCTTCACCAAGCTCGCAGCTATCAAGTATAGTAGAACAAATCATATTCACTTTAGATATAAATATACCCCACCCCGTGCTCCCAGCCAAACAACTACTAAGGGTACTAACCAGCAATCAAACATACTATGGTACTAAGTATCTATCTCAATATAAATACAACAAACACCAACGTCAACATCAATAATATTCGGGAAGCAAAAAAAAATTGCACATCAAATCTCAAACAAATGCTAAGCTGGAAGAGCAATAGCAATAAATCAATATACTTAGAAAACATGGAACTGAAGTAAAGAATATATTTATCAACCCCAACTCCACCTTTGCCTCCCCCGCCGGTCAATTTCGCAGTACACTTCCCGTGACACAACGGGCCCCGCGGAGGCATCAACTTCCACCCAACCTCCCCTCCAGAGGATCTACTCACCCAGCCCTTCCTTCCTCTCTCATGTCCACCACATCCATCTACCTCCTCCTCCTACCAACGGTCAGTCACTGCCCCTGGCCTCCCCCCCCACCAAGCCCAACAGTCAGCGGCTTCATAACATTAAACCCGAGCCCTCCCGCCGCTTGCCTAGCCTGTCCTTGCCCTCCCTGTTGCTGCCCCTGCTGCCCCTGGCCCTGCTCCGCCCCTCTAACCACAGTTGAATGCAGCGGTATCTCACTCGCCCCCTCGGCATCCCCATTTCCCCGGACATTAACATCACTCTGACTATCCTCCTGCTCGCCAGCGGCGTAATCATAATCATCACCTACACTCAACATCCCAACTCCATGCCCGTTCACCCCAGCGGTAGTTAGGTCATGGTCCCAGGAACTTGTTGGTCGCGTAGGGGGGATAGTTATGATTTGCGGTGGTGGCCCCATTGCAGTGGGGGTGGCAGTTGTTGGGGAAGGTGCGGTGGTGGTCATTTTAACCCCTCCCCCGTTCGTCGTTGGGGATAATTTCGCATTTTGTGTTGATGGACTGGCGGATTTACTCCCATTCGTTGTTTCCGTAGTATTTATCGGTTTGGGGAACTGCTTCCCACCCTTTCCCGAAGGGGGTTGTTTCGCAGTAGTGATAGGCTGAGCTTGAGGAGGGGTGCTTGCTGCAAAAGGCGACTGTCCTAGTGGACTTCTAGAAGTTGGAGTCCCAGGACTACTTCCCCCCTTTCCCGTGTCGCCAGGAACTTGCGTTTGTAGCTTTCCCACCTTCCCAGGCCCACCAGATGCTTCGAGTCTCATTGCTGCCATTCGCACTGCGCTGACATTCCCTCCGGTAGCTGCTGGTGCAGCAGCTGGAGCTGCAGGTGGTTTCCCGAGTTCCTTCTTTTCGGCTTTGTGCGATACAGCGCGCTCTTTAGCTTCTTTTTTCAACTGCTCAATTTCCCGTTGCTTTTCCTCTGTTAGCCTTTCCAGCTCACGGACCCGAGTGCCCTTACCCTCTGAGCTACCGCTAGAAGGGCGTGACTGAGATTGTTGCTGTTGCCTTTGTGCCTCCTCACCAGCTTTATAGGTAATTCTTATTTTCCTCATTCCCTTGACCAACGCATCCTCAATACTACACTTCTCAGAGTCCTGTCCCGATGGCAGCGGCTGCGGTGGAGACGCACCCCTCTTCGCTGTGCCCAGTTTCCCAGCTGCCCTTGCCGCTCCGCGTGTAGTTGGACCAGAAGAAGCCTGGATATTCGAAGTTGAACTCACCCTCCTCAACGCCCTTCCGGGAGCAGGTGGTGGGGCCATTGGCACAGGAGGCGGAGAAGGAGTGGTACTCGCTGACTTATTAACTCGAGCCTCCCCTCTCAAATTTCCCACACCGTCCCTCCTCACCGAGCTTGTCCTCTGCGGTGGTGGTGGTGGCATACCCATACTAACCACCCTCCTCCCTCCTGCCGGTGGTGGCCCATGACCAAGAGCTGGGCTCGGTCCTCTGCTGGGAATCTTCTGCATAGGAGGGACCCTTCCTGAGCGGGTATTTGGTGCAGTAGTTGCAGCTGTCACGGCAGGACTAGTAACGACTCCGGCAACAGACCTCCTACGTCTATCGCCTCCAGCCCTACTCACCGCGCGTTCCTCCACTACCATTGGCTTCGCTTTCCTCTCCCGGAGAACCATCTTTGTGAGACCTTCATCGCCGTGTCCGGCTACACTATGCCGTTTCGACGCACCCCGCGTAGTACTAGCCACACTCAATGTGGGGCTTGGGGGTTGCTCATCCTGATCCTCCTGGGGAATCAAGCGCTTTGACAAATCCACCGTAGCTGTCGCCCAATCGATGATGACCGGCGGTGGGGGGGGGCCATTGCCAATTTTCGTGGCTTGTTTGATGAGAACTTTCGCTTCCACCTTAGCTTTACTCGCTGCCGTTGCACTGAGATAATTGACGGGCACGCCTGGAGTCACCTTCTTCGGCCTCTTCGCAGTCTTATTCTCCAGCTCCACAAGGTGCTCGATATCCCACCACTGCGGGTCATAATAATCGACTGGAAAGCCCTCACCCTCACCCCCCAAGAAATCCCCAGGGGCTCCCCCATGTGGACCCAGCCCATACCCACCATCGCCTATCACTCCATCTTCGTAAAGATATTCCTCGCTGATGCCTCGGTGAGTCTGGTGATGTCTGAACATTGCTCGTGCAGGCGTTTCGTAGGCCAAACCCACCAGGTGGGCCAACACTCCACTCATAATTGCCCTATTACTGTAACCCCCCTCGAGTACCGACACCACTCGCCCATTACATCCGGTCCCCTCATCCTCCGCCAACGCCACCGACTCCCGTGCAAACCTCGCATAAAACCCAGTCGGTACATGAACCTTATGTCGCTGCATCCCACCCATCTCATGCTCACTCGCATCGAACCCCGCAGAAATAAACACCGCAGCCTTAATCCCCCTCCCACCCCTCCTCCAGATATCCATCTCCCTCATGAGCCATTCCTTCGCCCGCGATAGCAGACGAGAATACACCGCCTCATAGACCTCCCAGAATTCCGCTGGGGTGCGATATTTCCTCAGATGTATATTGACAATCATCTGTCCATGCGCATCCAGATCCACACTTGCATCCCTAATCTTTTCCGGATCCCCTGCTTCACATGGGAAGCTTTCAATATCATGTAAACTGAAGTATGCCACCTTCGGCACCGGACTTGGCGGCTGCAACTTTGACCCCTGAGCCCCTCGAAGCAAATCATTCAAATGCCATGCAATCGCCTGGCTTCCATCTCCATGATGTAAATCAATATCCAGTATCACTGCGTGCGTGAGTCCATGTACCCTCGCCGCATGCGCAATTCCAACATGCACATTATTCAGCCAGCAGAATCCACTTGGTGTCGTTTCCGCACAATGATGCCCAGGAGGCCTAATCGCCACAAACGCCCTTCTTGTCACCCCCGCTCCATCCGCCCCAGTGAATACCCTATCCACTGCCTCATAAACTGCCCCTACACACCCTTCCAACGCCTCCTTCGAGCTAGGGCCAAGATATAGATCCCCGTTGTTCCAACCCTTCCCTGATGGTATCTCACACTCTCCTCTCCTGTGCCTCCCATCGACACCGCTGCATAGCTGAGTCAACTCACTCAACCACTTTCCCTTATCCCCCCCACTAGCATGCACAAGCATTACCTCAGGGTCCTGCAACGACCCTAGCCGTCTCGTCTTGTGTATCGATAGCTTATGCCCTCCCAGCCTTGTCTGTGCCGCACAGATCCCCATAATCGCAGCTGTGATCCGCTCAGGGCGTTCCACGACGGTAGCTAATTCCGCTTTACTTGTTTTTGGACGAGAGAATTTATGCTTGTACGTTGCATCGTGAAGAATAACTGCCGTTAAGGCCGGAGGCTGGGGACTGAGTGGTCTAAACCCTTCCTTCTCCTCCCCATCTTTTCCACCTTTCTTCTCTGTCACAAGACCAAGCAGACTTGATTTCCTACTCAGCCTCCCCAAGCCTCCCGGTGGAGTAGATGTCGAGCTTGTGCTGAGTGCATGCATGGACGCCCGTTTCCTAATCGTAGGTGTCGACGGCGCACGGCTCAGCCTCGGACTATCTGAACCAGATAACGGGGAGTCGTTGAAGTGTTGAGAGCCCCTCCGGGAGTTTGTCTGGCTTTGTGTTTCCCGTATCTTTCTAAGATCAGAAAAACTCGCTACGTGTCGTGGTCCTGGGTGATGTAGATCTCCACTCCCTCGGGTAAGCCTCGACAGAGAATCCGTGAGATGGGGGTCGAGGGAGGTTCCTAGCGGATGTGTGGGAAGGTGGGGCGTAGGATGATACTGGCTCGATGAGCTTGTAGTATTCGTGGTAGTTGATCTTGGTGAATATGATGATGATGGGGGGCGATTGTAACTATGATTATTATGATTGTTGGTGTAGTGGTGATGGGAAGACATGGTAATGGAGGTGAGTAGGGATGTGGTTGGTCGAGGTACGTTTGTCGACGTCGACGTGCGTCGGGGGATATGCACCTTTCACTGCTGGAAGACACTGGAACTGGCTATTTTCCGGAGGTCCGATCAGCAAAACATCCGGCACGATAGCAGCAAGGGAAGTAGGTCATGGAAACTCTCTAGATGAGAGATGATCTGTCTTGGACTTACTCCTGAACCCAGGGTATCAAAAAGCGCGGAACCAGCGGTAGGCGTCTAGATCTGCTGCTGCTCCTGCCAGCGCAAGCCCTGGAACACACACGCTCAAACGCAAATCACGGTGCGCAATAACGTGCTCTCAAACAAGTGCAAGATGTCGAAATACACTGAAAAAGACCCAATTCATGGTTGGTGTGGTGAAGAGCAGACAAACGTTCTGTGAACGTGGGCGATGGGTAGAAGGTTCGTCCAGAAAAGGAGTAAACAGCCATCCCGTTGGCCCATCTCGTCCCTCATCTCCCGCGTGCCACAGAATTACCCCCCTCCCCAGGGCGGCTCTTTGCACCACTGCAGTGCCCAAGCAGGACTCACCAGCCAACGTGCCCTCGCTGTTGGTGAGATATCCCATGCGCCCATTTAAACATCCTTGTCGCCGCCATGACCTCAAACATGCGTTGGGCCGTGTGCGTCAGGGGTAAATTTGTCGGGATAAGAAAAAGCAGCGAAACCACGGGTCGTGCGCACGTGAGGCTGGTGCAAGTTAATGGTGAGGTTTGAGGGTAAGTAAGTACTGTACATAGGTACCTAGATAGCACCGCCCCCACCACCACACCCAGACTCCTAGCAAAAGCCCAGACAATGATTTTCTGCCATCTGCTGTTGGCTGGCTGCGCAGTAAGGTATATACATCCTCCTGAAACTGCCTACATACAAAGAGTAGAATTTCTGCCTTGACGGCTCCATACAGATGCAATACCATCGCTTCCCAGCCCCGTAAAGATCCCAAGCCTGCACCAGAGAACAAAACCCCTTGCACCATACCCCAATGGAAAGAACAAGAGATCGAGGAAAATAAAGAATAGCACGAAACTAGAACACAAATGAACATGCAAGCCCAATAACATGAAACAAAAAACCAGGACGACCCATAGCCGAACCACAAGAACCAAACCCATGAACAAGGAAGAAAATCTGAAGAAACAAAGAGACACCAAGAAAAGAGAAGAGTAAAGAAGGACTAATAATAAGCACGGGAACGACCCCCAAACTCCTCAGACATCGCTCCAAGGGTAGAAACGCTCAGGAACATGGGATTGTTTCAAACACCACTGACGCACCGACTCACATTGACACCCTTCATGCTTTACCACCGCTTGCCCACTGACATCATATCCCATAGCAAATTTATTCCCACCATTGTCAAAATCGCAGGAACCTGACTGCCTAAGAAATGATAAAATATTCTTTTTCACAGGATGAACCATCAAAAGCATTTCATCTCTCCAGGTATAACCCCGATGCAAAGCTACTCCCTCGTCATTAACACCCACAAGAGAGAACTCCAATTGTTGGGCCTTATCCGAAAATCCCTCCAGCCTAGCAAACCTAAATTGATGTTCACATAGCCTCCCCTGGTCATAGGGGGGATTACCCCACTCATCCCAGACACCTGGTCCAGGGTGATTAGAAATCAATTGTGCTATCTTGTCTCGCCATCCTACTCTTGGTGCCTCCCATTGTTTCTTTATACCGTCCATTATTGGCAACTTCACATGCAGTCCATGACGCCCATACTCGTCAAAGACTGGGCAAAACCACCTGGAGAAATCCTCAATCCTGTTGCCAATTTCGTGACCCCAACCACGAAGCCAGGAATTAATTTCAAAGCCCAGGCTGATTCCATCCTCCAGCTCCCCTGAGCCAAGAAATCCGTCATCGGTATATAATACCAAACCCGTCATTGGTAATCTTAAACCTTTATAGTATCTCTCCGACACATAGAATCTGCTTTCTGAATCCACAGTGGTGATAATTTTAAGTGCGCCGTATATTGGGAAGTCGATATTCTCCAACACCTTGTCGATTGCCAGGTTAGAGTGATTACTCAGCTTCAGTCGTATATATGTTGTGGAGTCTAGTAGGACCCGCCTACGTGGAGGCATTTCATCATGATAATCTGAGCCTTCTGGTTCATCAAACAGTGGGGCATCAAAAAGCGTAGAAGTTGGCCTGAAGTATTCTGGAGGTACGGTGAAGCCAGAAAAAGAGATATTGATATAGTTGTAGCCCTTCTCCCCCTCAAGAATATAAAAAGGGAAGAAAGGATTAAACCACTGCTGTCCAGTGATATGGATGCACTTCCTAAGCGAATTGCCTAGCTTCCAGAGGTCCTATATTGAGAACACAGGTCGTAAGAGCCCATCTTAACGTGAGGGAGAGAGTAGTAAGAGTTTTCCGTACCAGATGGTCCCTCATAACCTCCCTCCACCATCTACACACCTGAGAAAGCTGGATCTCTACCCTCATAACACGAAAATGACTGATGTGCTCCTCCGGAATGACGATAACCCGGTTTTCACCGCCAGTGGGCCAGGTGACTGAATTCCCATCATCTTCTTCCAAATAGTCATACATCCAATCTCCGTCCAAAGCATATGTGAAGACCTGTTGAAGGAGCTCGGGTGGGAGGTCTAAAATAGTTGATTTTGGTTTCGGGGGGCATGTCGGAGCCATGGGGCTCCCAGCTGTCAATGGGGTTGAAAATGGGGTCTGCAGCTGCATAGCCGCGGTTGCTGGATCACTTATGCTCTTTGTGATATATGTCGCGGAAGGGAATATTGACCGTTGGGGGTAGCAATCAGATAGGGTTGATGAGCGCGAGGAGGTTGGGGTGGTTGAGGTGGTTGAGGTGGCTGGCGAAGCTGGGCAGGGTGATGAAGCTGGTGTGCCAGGTGATTGTGGTTCATAGTGGTCAAATCCACCTTCTTCATTATCCTCACACTCATCATTTCCATCCTGTATAACTCCCTCCCCCACCAAAACTACTCCATTCTCCTCACCAGGTATCCTCTCATTAGTTCCACATCCACCCATCGTTGCAACTAAAACTCGCATGTCTGTCGTCAATGAAACAATGAGGCAAGAAAATCCAATATTTGATATGGGTGTGTGTAAGGTGGCTAGATGCGCAGGTGTCCCAAGACAACGAACTCAAGCTCACTATCTGAGATGGGGAAAGAACAGGACGACAGTGAAGTGAAGTATAATCTTCCACCAACGAACACCAGTTTCCAGAATGCCTGCTGCCTGTTCCTTGTGTCCCAAGGTCTAATTTCGACTCATCTTTAGAACCTGTTCTGTGAACTGGTCTCCCAATTGATGGATCACTGCACCCAAATTTGATTGACACACCCACCCGGCAAGCGAATTGCTTTCTGGAAGCTCAAGGTAATGAATGGAACCAGTTGATTCGATAACGGTGCGTAGGAGGGTTTGGTAGAAGACACACGACCTGGGCAAAAAGCCCAGAAAGAGCAGTAGCAATGTTGAGTAGATATCAAGGGAACGAATTCTGTGTGATACGATCCAAGATGCGAGGCTCAGGTTGCTACGTTACTCGAGCAGGGGTGGGGGCATCATGCACATGATCCCCGTCCGCCGCGCCGACGATTCGCCGCAATTGTCGTTAATAAAGTCGGAGGCTCCTATCAAACGTTAGTATAAACTGATCCTATGGTCTTTTATGCCATTTTATCATGCTTCCTACGTACTATTGTGAGCTGCTCAGTAAGTACACCGTATGCTGGAGGTTTGTAGAAATAGCTAGCACGTGCCTGCCATGCAGCTGGAGCCTCAGCTGGTGGTTTTCAGCCAATCGCGGCTTGACCCAAATGAACTGGCACACAAATGTCGAGTACTTTTGGGAGCTTGAAAAGCAAAGAGCGTGGTATTTCCAAACACCTTGTTGCCGATCCTTCCCCATGTTTGCCCACAGCTATCGTGTCGAGTCACCTTTCACAGCTGGAGGTGGGAGTCTACCACATGAACGTGGCATGATTGTGGGGTCTTTATCGATAGCAGTCAAAGATGATCTGCATCGTTTCTGCCACAGGGGGGATCTGTCTCAGTAAGTGAGATGCAAAACGCTGAGCCGTGAGCATAGAATCGGTTTGTATGATAGCAGACAGCAATCTGGGGATGGGACTCACCAAATCGGAAGGCAGAGCAGAGATGCAATGGCCGAAGGAGAATGAGTCACGAGCGGCATGGGTAACCACGTGACAAGCTACATTTCGCCAAGCCACCAACATCAAAAAATGACCGTGAATAATAATGCGACGCAAAACATCACAATTGCTGCGAGAAATTCCGCTCCGTATCAATCCTCTGATTAATTCATGTAATGGATTAGACTATATACAGTAGCTTCTCGATTGGCCATGGGTACCTACCAGATAAAGCTCGCTCCTCCCAATTCCCGCTGTGATTTTAGAAGTAAGAAAATGTAATCTTAAGTTCCTACTTATCATCTCTCGTTACCTCCTCACTCGTTCATGGAACTACTAGTGCGGTGCACTACTAATATGGTTCACAGGTAGATAGGAAGGGTTAATCTGATCACTCCAGCAATAACATTTTCGGCACATCCGACAGGGTTATCTCCAACTATCCATAGATGCTGATAAATAGGTATTCATGAACAGCAAAATTTGCTTGGTTTATAGAGTGTGCAACTTGATATCGCCAACTTTGTTAAAGGCCCAAATGGATACAATTAATGCAGACTACTTTGGTGAGTTGAGGGTAAATATATAATGACATATTTCAACTTGGTGCCTTAGTCTTGTGGGTTACTCCTTCATTTTCCCGTCCTGAGTCGGGTTTGGCAGGAATAGAGGCAACAGATGACAGCCGGGGAAGTAGTATACCATGGCTCCCGAGTTGTGATGAGAGTCTGAATTGTTTTGAGATTTGGTTATGATTATCCAGATTTTCCCTAAACTGGTTAGGAGCTGGCCAGCTATTGATAAGAACTATTACCAGGAAGGTCCTACCCACGGGCTATATTAGTATGTTGAATGTGAACTGAAAAAGCAGTATATTGGAGATGCGGAGAATTCGCAGAAATGGGAGAAACTGTGGAACTATCCCCCCCTTGTCAGTGAATACGTGTTCCACTAAAAGGATTTCTAGACTTGCTATAGTGTGGGGTTGAAAACTTAGAAGGTCCCTACGGAGGTCAGACGGAGATGGAATCGTTTTGTTAAATCCTCCTACGGAAGACGGTTGCTTGCGTACCGGTAGGCTGCAGCCGTAGTGTTCTGCTCCAGAGTTGGAGAGCCAGATACCAACTATCACACCTTTTGCCAATTCCAATGAACTGGCCACATCCGAGCATGTAAATGACCACAGATGTATAATTGGTATTTTATCTTGAAAAAGCGGCGATATATATACGTATGTATCATGTAAGTATTCCAAGATCTGTGTAACCAACGTGACCTTCCGAGAACCTTCCCTACTGGTCGCCCTTCATGACAAGAAATATTGCACATAAACAATGTACCACCAACTCCGTCTAAGGTAAATCCTCCGTTAGCTGCTGCCCGCACAGCAAAGGGGAATGCGGACTCATCATATTGATTTCATCCAACCAATGCATCTGAAGTTGCCTCACTGTCAAAAACTTCACATTATTACCTCCCGACACTAAACTGTCGTAGCATAGAGCAAAACGCCCTATGTTGCACAATATGTCCTTTACAATTCGTTGCTCAATGCTCAATGTATGCAATCTACTACATGTGAATAATCTTGCATCTATCTTTTGCGTCACCCATTGTATAAAAGGTTGCGAGGAACTTGTTTGTCACCTGAAAGGATGTACCGTCGTAACAGAGCATGTGCCAATCTTCTCCTGTCGTAAGAAACCCATAGGCTTTACCTCCACCATCCCGACGGTCCATCACGACAAACCCCTCCACTCTCCTGTTTCACCACGCCCCGTCGTGCGTCTAGAATCTACCAATATTTGGCTTATGATATTGTAAACCAAGTCACTAATTTTAGGTTCTTTGAAACCAGAACTCACTTCAGTAGGGTATCCTTCGATTTCGATACATTTCTAATTAACCCGCTTCTTGGCGACTTTTGATGCTGCATGGCTCCCAGCCAACATTGGTACCGCCTTGAGTTCATTGATATAAAAGCCGAGCCTCTCTTCTGCTTTTTCATGGTCGAATAGGAACTACTGTACGTGGACCTTCGTTTTTGTTTGGTTGCTCATCAGACATCGTGTTAGGCTGCACCATCGACTGATCAATCAGTACTTAATTCATATCCAGGTTAAAAAGATCACCGTAACCTACCTGCTGTGGGAGATGGAGTACGAGCCTTGGCGCCTCCCACGAGGTAATAATCGGTTGCATATATTGCATTCTGCGGCCTCGCGTATCTATGCATCTGCACCCTTTTATGGTCATCCAAAGTATTACTCTATATTTGAGTATAAATATAAATGCTTCATATATACCAGACTCCCACGTTGCAATCCGCGCGATCTGCACCACGGCTAGCACAGGATCATCTCCTCTTGGACAACCTCTAATGCAGTGCACGGCGGGACGACTTTTAAGCTTTTAATTAACGTTAATTATGAGCGCTTGAGGACATTTTGTGCAACTTGGTTACTCCAAGCACATGCACATTTATGCGCGGGGCTCATTAAAGAAAATTTTATTACCGCACTGTACTACACTAGATCAAGATAGATGTTCATCGATTTTATTTACTGCTGTGGAATGAGTTGATCATTGCAGATTATGGTGTCCACTCCGTGCCTGCTTGCACTGCATTGAATGGAGAGATTTCTGCTTTCGTACTTATGTATATTACAGTAGCTTCGGATATCATGCTTTATTGACATGCGCGGGGATTAATATAAGACGCGCGATATATCTCATCGACCTTGTGTTTTGATGGTAAGTGGAAGGATTGAACATGCAGTGGTGGTGATATTATGTACCTACCCTACCTACAATGTATGTGTAGATACTTCACGACATGGCCATCAATACCTCCTTATAACTGTACATGGCACGAGAGCCGAAAAGGCTATAGCTCAGGTAGGCAATATCACCAACATGAGCTCCCGAAAGCACGTCCATCCGTCGGCCTCCGGCACTCTGCCAGCAGCCAGCGTGCACGAGATGGAGGGAATTTCGCCAGCTGGCCAACGTATCACCAATTGTAACTGCAACCGAATGCACGAGATTTCGGGCGGATACTTGGATCCAATGAGGCTGTCACCGTGTTACCCTGCTTAAGATTGGGACTTCCTATCCAGATGATACACCAAGAAAGGGGCGTGAATCTAGGCCTTTCGTCATCCGTAGGATCTGTGCACTGGGATCTGCGTGCCCGTAATTCGTAGTGCTAGTGCCGAAGGGGCACATGTATGGGGCCATTACCTATAATGGAAGTAGGTAGTTAACATTACAGCCCAAGCAGTACTACTGTGCCTGCCTGTACCTAGAGCCAGGTAGGGCCTTCGAGAAGATACAGTCTCAGTTTACTGGCATGAGATAAGGTACAAATATGTATGTACTAGTACAATGTATTCAGGAATCGCGTGCATATAACATTGTGCCAACAAACCAAGAAGAAAAAGCAATATAGTCTGCAAGCATGCCTGCAATCTTGACTATCATGGGCCAATTGCAAACGTCATTTGCGACCCATGAACTCCGAAGTCCAATGACTTCGAATTCTGTACACTACCTAACAGTAGAAATGTGGCGTTTTTATGGGGTACCGGTACCTACGGTACTGTACCCTGATGGCGCAATGATAGTCAATGGGCTTTTGTACCGCAAAGTGCATAAGATGTTGCCTTAACGATGTATTTAGTGCCTTGGCAGGATTCAAAAGCTGGAAAGTTCATGAACCTCACATATGTATGTAGATACATAAGCCTTAAGATAGTAGCCTGGTTGCTTTAACATGGTTTGAACTTAGTCTGGCGGGCACCGGCCTCTCGTAGACTTGAACCCAGGGTTGTGGTTCAAAGTTAAAGAGCAATAATCGGGGGACTAAGTCATGTTGTGACAGGGCTCTTATATCATGATGTTTGTGAACTGGACTGGGTGGCTTGTCAAAAACCACAAACGTCATGAGATTACGAGTAAGCGATATCGATGACATTTGGTATTTAGTTCTGGAGGTTGGGGTTACTAGTCGATTACTTATCATGCTGGGAGATACTCCCATAGGAGAAACAGAGCTCCCATTTTTGATGCATATGCATGACCGATTCTAACCATGATCCTGGGCCGCCGAGAACTTTAAAACAACCCCAGGTCCCTGGTGGCGACATGCACAAGCTGAAAATCTGTGACATCTCCTGAGGGGTTTGATTTATTGTAGAGTTGCGCCTGATGGAGATTCTTTCCCCAATTATTACATAACTCGAAGACATGGTCAAATACAGAAATTAGGTGTTGTATTGGTGGTCGGCATATCATATGTACGGAAATGGGAAATTTTCAATCGGGATGCGACTGGAAAAATCAACAGGAAACCTCGGCTTGCCATTCCAGATCTGGTATGCTGACTCCATAGAATTCTTGTGCCGATACATCGAGGGCTTCAAGGGTTCTCATTGGGCCCAATACCCAAGTGCTTACAAGCCTGGTCACCATCAGGCTGCATGACATACGGTATGTACTGAGGAAACTTGTGCTGGATTGTGATGTAGTGTCTCGGAATGACCCACGATTTGATGGAAATTCCCATGTATCAGCTTTTTTTTTTAGGGTTAGATATGTATCTGTGGTGTTGGTATGTACTGAGTAGCTGATGCCTGTATCTATCTAGTTGCCAACTGGTCAAGTTCTTGAACAATATGCGAGTATGTCCTGCCGTCACAGCACGGAACCCGTTCGCTTCCATAGACTGTGCGTATACCTATCACATTTACCTGTTCGGGTGATCGCCCCAGTGACATTTGTGCCAGATCCCTGAATTTGCCAAACCTGGGCTGGGCTAAATGGCAACAGCAATAAATCTTGACTTTGTCACCTCATGAACAATAGATAGAATCAGGGTCGGACCAATATCAAAGTATACATACGTAACCCGACATATTTGTAGTCTCCTCTTTGCATGATGGCGAGGTATGAGAGCACTGGAGGCCTCATACTTTCCCTTGTACACATATATGACCGCTGACCGCCGATGAACTCTATCACTATCCTCCCTGCATTCCTCAGGCTGTGAGGTAGGGTTAGTCCTAGTACCAACCAACCGTAACCTGCTGGGGGAGAGATCATCCAATAAGGATCCCCGCTGTATGTCACTCTCCGGGAAACTGAAGGGGTAAGCCGACGACAACGCCGCGGAGAATGTTGTGGCCTACCAATAGGCTTTGTGCCTACTTAGGTAAGGCCTGAGGGGTAATTATAGAGGGTACTTCATGATCACACGGCTTGCATGCTAGGTCATTGGTTCGGTTGATAATCCGCGGTCGCCGAGTATCTAGTAAGATGACCTCTTCAGAAGTCGCTGCTACCATCCAGAGTTGACCTCTCCAGGCCGAATTCTTATAGGAAACATTTTCAACAAAAACAAACAGCCTCCTCCGTGACCCTGCAAGTGAGAGCAAAGTGACCCCCACCACTACGCCGAACCAACCCCAGATTTACCTTCCCATCGATCCCATCGGGATCCAAAAATTCCCCACCCCTCAATGCAGCGTTTCAAACGCATCTACAACGGCAGCGTAAGAGCGGCGATTGTGTTGTGACCAAATTCATTCGATCTATGAACTCACCACGTGTGCATGGCCAATACCCTGTGCATTAAATATAACATTAGTGCCGGACTTGTACGTACGGTACTGTATAACATCTGTTTATCTGGTCTGAGGCAGAAATCCTAATATGACCTGTGTTCTGAATTCCGCGATTGATGAGACACCATATACATGCATATACCCAGTATCTTGACCTGCTACGTGACAGGATATACTTTATTCTTAGCAGTGGGACTGACTCAATAGTCAGACTGATTGGGGTGCCTTTGTTTTGCTTGCCATGTTTGTGACAGGGCGGGCCTCATGTGACAGCCCTGGTCAAATTTATGCGTAGGAAGGAAAGTTTATTGTTTCACACATGGCAGTAGCAACGTTCACTTGAATGGATGTAACTTGCCATGCCATGGGTTTCACGTTGGTGTGCATGCTTTGGGAACGGGATCAATGTGCACAGCATCAAAAGGCAACAGCACAGCTCCCCCTTGAGCTGTTTTCGGATGGGGCTGACTGTCGTCGCTATGTTGGCAGAAAATTTTGATTTCTAGGTATTGATTGGGGAGGCAAGCATGCTAGCAGTGTGAATATTTATGACAGAGTCTCTGTGGCCCACTGGGCTACAAGCCCACCCCATCTACAGTTACAACTTGCTATACCGGACTGCATAAATCTCTAGGATCCCGTCCGGTTTAGACTAGCGTCCGGTATAACAAAATTCTGCGGGCGGGGTAACAAGACCGCACATAACCCACAACACAAGCA
>Ga0307514_10001181_pt1 | contig 35238 bp, 34 predicted proteins | sample 16_EM_MG_FD_203088 | JGI IMG/M metagenome (GOLD analysis project Ga0307514, IMG submission 203088) | Populus trichocarpa ectomycorrhiza microbial communities from riparian zone in the Pacific Northwest, United States - 16_EM | ecosystem: Host-associated > Plants > Roots > Unclassified | place... | reverse complement strand
ATCCTCTTTCTCGTCTCCATGACCTGCACTAACAGCTCCTCGGCCTCCTTCCATCGCCTCTGGTTCCAAAATGTCGATGCGAGGTTATTCATGCTGGTCAAGGTATCTGGATGCTCTTGGCCGAGTATCCTCTTGCTCGTCTCCATGACCTGCACGAACAGCTCCTCGGCCTCCTTCCATCGCCCCTGGTTCCAAAATATCGATGCGAGGCTGCCCATGTTGGTCAAGTTATCTGGATGCTCATGGCCGAGTACCTTCTTTCTCGTCTCCATGACCTGCACTAACAGCTCCTCGGCCTCCTGCCATCGCCCCTGGCTCCTGTATGTCGATGCGAGGTTGCCCATGGTGGTCAAGGTATCTGGATGCCCTTGGCCGAGTACCCTCTTTCTCGTCTCCATGATCTGCACAAAAAGCTCCTGGGCCTCCTCCCATCGCCCTTGTGCCGAGTATATCCCTGCGATAGTTGTGTATAAACTTAATGGAATGAAATGGAGCTCTCCAAACTCTTGTATCATATCGGTAACCTCTCTTTCGTACTCTTTCCGGGATTCCTCCAGTTTGTCTAATCCATATGTTCGGTATTCGTGACCAAGGTCGACCTGAACAAGACCGCTGAGTCCACGCATCCTTCTATTCTTCCATTCTGCCGGCCGTACCGCCTTTTTTTCAACCTCCAGATCACTCAGTTGTTTGTCGCTTTGTTCTAGCCATATGTGAGACTTATTGTGATCTGACTTTACCCCGAATCCAATTCGATAACAAAACGCGAGTTGGAATGCGATGTGGGTGGCAAACGATCGATATTTGTTCCTGAGGTAGTTTTTTTCGAGACTGTCGGTAATTTGTATTCGCACACGGTAGTCGGCTGTTACATGGTCGGCTAAGTTTTCCGCAATCTTAAGCAATACTATCAGCTAGGTGTTTGAAGAAACAGAAAATAAATCGTCTCTCACCCGGAAACCAGCATGCTTCGAAAGATTTTTGTTTTCGTCCTCTAATCTCGCACTATAGAGGAATGTCATGAGTTCTCCGATGAGCTCACTAGCTTCGTTTATCTGTCTTTCTGCGTCCAATTCAATTCTGAACTCGTTAGTTAAAGCCACGAATTTTACAGTCTTGGCAATACTCACTGTTCTCGCCTGAGGAGACTCATCAATCTTGTCAGATCTGATGTCCGCTTTGCCGGGTTAAGGGGAACCGCCAAGCTGAAAAATTCCTTTAGACGATTCCTATGTTCGGCATTTATTTCTGCCGGTGGAATGGTATCAATGAGTTGATTAGCAAGCTGTTTCAGTTTATCATCGTATTTGAGCTGTTCGAGCATTGTGCATGACCCGGTGGATGCTGCAAACGTGTATTCGGTATTGTTCTGCAAGATTGGCGCACCCCCGGACACAACCCAAAGACCCAGCATACCAAAAGAGTATACATCAGTCTGTTTAGCATCATGAGTTGTGAACTCCCCAAAATGATGCTCAGGAGCATTCCATGGCCTTGATTTTGGCAAACAAATATTTTTTGCATCCCCTGCTGCAAGTGTTGAATATCCGAAGTCGGCCACCTTGACTGTAGTTTTGCCGGTAGCGTCCATGAAAATTAGCACGTTTTGTGGCTTGATGTCCCCATGAATTATATCTGTGTGCATGTTAGAATTACAGAAGGTAAAATTTAATCGGATGACATACTATATGCATGTAAAGTCCTGATAGCACTTCCAATGTCGGCACAGAGGTTGAGTCGATCATCCATGGACATGTTTCTACCCTCACTCACGTTCATGAACTGCTGTAGATCCCACGCTGCTTTCTCAAAAACCAATACAGGAATAGCTTTCTCCGTTCTGCGCTTGATTTCCCAGCCAATCCCCTCGAGGTTGACTATATTTGGGTGCATTTTAATAGCCGGTTGACTCAGAACCAATACTTCTGATATCAACGGTAAAAAGTCCGTGTATGAACCATCGTCATCGTGAAACCGCTTGAATGCAAGGGGCATGTCGGTGCTGAATGTCGACTGGCTTATTGTCCCGGAGCCACCCATACCCAGATCAGCGAGAGCAGGCTGCCACGTAGTGTGGAGGTAATCGACATTGTATTTTTGGACCACTGAAAGAAATGCGATTAGGTCATATTGTGGTTCGCCGTGGGTGAGTCTCGTTCGGGCGGCGGAGTGGCGGGTAAGCATTCCATTTGAATGTGACACCAGGTTTGCGGAGTTGCGTGTTGAAAACATGGTGTTATCATTGGAATATGGTACCCGCGCGGAGTTAGGTGTTGAAAACATGTGAAGGGGTGCAACCGGTCGAGTTTAGAACAATGGCGGAATTGTGTATGTAGTCTCGGGGTCCTATTTATTCAATGCGTACCGCTTAGAACCATTATAGAACGCACGCCTGGAGAAAGGGAAAGTGTACATACTTTGGAACGAACGATGTTCACTGTCTGGTGACGGACGTTTTGCCAGCTGCTACCCGAAGATTAATGTAAAGAGCAGATGAGGCTGTGCAACCAAAATGCTAACGGAAAACGCAAGGCCGCAGAGTACGTTTACGCGCGGGACACTACTGCTCAGCCTCATGAGTGAGCTTAAGGTGTGCAAACATCTCGTCCAATCTCTGAATTAAGTTTGGAGATACCGGAAGTCAGATGTGTGCTGGCAGAGGTAGTAATGTTTTAGTTAGTACAGGGCTGTGCATGGCGCAGACCTCTCCGCACTGCGGCGATCAGATCGGCAAACACATAGCGTTTGCTCATGTGGTCATCGCCCGATATCAACATGTTGCATCATGCAGCAAAATGCTTGGCCGATTTGATTGGCCTATCCGACACCCTAAGGCAGATTACCATGGCGCAATGCAATACTTCCGGTGACACGTCTGTGAGATGTGTTTCAGCTGATTTATTTTTTCCCCTGGCCATATAGGCAGGCATCCAAACGGTCCGGGGCGACCATAGTCATTCGGGGCCCCAAAGAAGCGTCCCGTCCCGGGCAGCTGTGTAAATGCCTGGTCCGTCCCGGACCAAGAGGCCCAAGACTAGGGGCCCGGGCAGGTGACTGTAGTCGTTGTTGTTGTTTATTCATACTGTATTCACTCTTACTAGAGTATGACAGGACCTGATATCCCCTCCGCCTCCGGGCTAGCCGGCTAGATGGCGGAGCTCCCTTCCGCTACCCTTCGTCCCCGCTGACAAATGAAAAGAAAAGAAAGACAGGTAGAAAAGAACGATATAACCCCGTTGCCGCCGCCTTGAGCCTCTGCGCCCGCTCGGTACCGCCGTGGTGACCGTAGTCTTGACAAGGGTTCGGTAATATGACACAAGTGCCGGCCTGGATGAGGTGTATTCGGAATTGTTCAGACGATTAAAGGCCTGTTAGAGCGGACCTAGTAGGGATCGGCCTCGTAATTGAATCTGGATAGAACGGATACAATAATACTATAGTTCAATTGTTCAGAAAGTGGAAATACCAAGTGGAAACAGTGAGAAAAATCGAAAATCAGCAGTGATACTCTGCTATGAACTGGATGCGAGAGGATTTCCAGAGAACGCCAGTGATCTCTAACTGGCAAGCCTCAAATACATTGTATATTCGCTCCAGTCCTACAATCATTTTTCGCAGTGTGCATTATCTGTTTCATTTCGCTTTCCGGCAGGAACCTTCCCGAGGCCATACCAACTGTCACTAATCACAATCCATCATGTATGCTCTCGGATCCACTCCCGCAGGCACATGGTTGTATAGCTAGACTGAAGCTGATGCCGAAATGACGTTTAGCGTCATTGTAAATTAAGTATGGTTGGGGACAGCTAGGATAGGAGGGGGCGGAAATTGCTCCATCTGTTGCATAAATAGATCTCAGCCTTCGTACGGGCTTACTGGGCTGGCTATCGTACTGACTGACTCTCGTACGGGCTGACGGTGCTCAGCCGTCTCGATACATAGACGGTGAGTACGTACATATTCGTACCGTATATATATGGCCTTATGGCCTCTTAGATAGAACAATTAAGATTCTCTAGCAATCAGTATTTCAACACGTTATGAGCCCGGCGGTCGCTATCACCGAAACTCTACTCTATTCTATTTATATCACGATCTACGAGAGCCTCCATAACCCTCACCCTCACACTGAAACTCTACACCGTCATCAACGTCATCTCCATGTCCACCGAGACCCATCCAGTCATGGACCCTCTGAAACTGGACGCGAAGTTGGCTACACCTACCGAAGAGATTGGATATGCATCTATCGTATTGGCACTCTACACACGAGTTGGAAACGGCAGTCACCGCCATGGCCATTTCTGTGGCGGATACGGAAAAGACGACAAACAAAGAAACGGACGAGGAAACTGATGACATACGAAACACCGGTGCACCCACTGCAAATTAGACAGTCACACAACAGAAGACTGCAGGAAGAGAAAAGCAGCTCAGCGGGAGCGGAAACTGAAAAGATAACCCCGGAAAGGAAGGAAATAATGAATCAACATGTTTCCAATGCGGACTCCCTGGTCACTTCAAAGCTAATTGCATTCACTACAAACGAGTTCAAGAACAGCGTACTAAAGTTAAGAAAGCCTGCCGGTGATCGCGATGTTTGATTAGTCGATTGTGTAAACCACCACCGCCTTAACCGCAACCACCGCTTTTACATCTTCAAGAAACTATGATCTCACATGCTAATCGAAGTCGGAAATAACACCGTCGACATCCCACAGGGCTACCAAGTCGATGCCCTATACATACCTACGATTCGACTATCTTTCCTTTCAATAAATCAAATAGATTTGGCGGGACACATGGCCACATTTGGGAGCAGTAGACGCTCCATATCGTCACAGTCATCACCCTGAGTTATCATCACTCCCGCAAGCGCGCTCAGGTCAGCGGCCCCCACTGTTGTACCGTGTCCGCTGTGCTGAATCTCTCTATTGACCTAACTGAACTGACTCTCGCTAAGTCTAGTTGACACGTACACAACAACTAAAGTACATGCGGCTCCGCCGCGCACAACCCTAAACCAACCACGTGATGACCGCACTCAAATCCGTCCCCACACTCACATCATCAGATCGTCATCGATTCTCAAGAAGGGGAAAGAGAGAAAAGAGAATGAGAGAAAACAGAATGAGAGAAAAGAGAATGAGAGAAAACAGAATGAAAGAATGAGAACGAGAATGAGAGGAAAGAGATTGAACGATGGCGCACTTGCAAGTGCCCATTCCACGGCATCTGGCTTACGAGGCTCGCTCCAAGCCAGGGCACTTATCACTGCCGTTCCTCCAAGCTTACCTACCACCGGACTCGCACACACCAAGCCAACTCGGGGGTCTCTTACTATCTCAGAATCAAGGGATAATAAGTCCACACACCACCATGGCTGCGGTGGCTACCATGCACCATACCACCACTGGAGAAGGACGTCTCCAAGCTACAGCGCTACACACACACATAGACATACGAAGCGATAGCCTTTGAAGCACTGCACACACACACACATAGACATCCGAAAGCGATAGCCTTCGCTGCTCTCACAAATGTACATAGCAATAGATATCGCAACACATACACATACGGAGGCAATGGTCGTCGCCGCACACATACACATACACATACATAGCGATGGGCATCATTACACACACAAACATACGCAAGCGATAGCCTTCGCTGCATACACACCAAACATACGAAATGCGATTGTCTTCGCTCCACAACAAGACATTCCGATTGGTGCTCGCATCGAGTGGCATAACATATGAACCATGTCCTCCATATACTCACGGTAAGAATGGTGTCGCTGAACGGATGATCAAAACGATCACAGAGAAAGCCCGTGCAATGATAATCGACTCTCAAGCACCCATCGAATTCTGGGGAGAATCAGTCAATACAGCAGTCAACCTCCATCAAAGATCTCCAAACGAAGGCTTATCGAAGCGAGACGACCGTGACGGCTACAACGCACCATACGAAATGCCATACGAGATGCTGCATGCATTTGGCAAGCCTACCCACGATGACGATGGAAACAAGATATCATAAACGGCCCCTCTACAACACTTACGACGATTCGGATGCTATATCAGCAGACTCATTCCTGAATCACAGCGCCGAGGCAAATTCAGTCTGAAATCCAAGTCCTATATGATAGTTGGCTACACACATAATTCGACTACTATCTGGAGAATATGGGATCCTGAATTCAAGGCAGTCAAAGCTGAGTCGAAAGTCATCTTTGACGAAGATTGCAACGCACACGTTTCATGCCTACAAACAAACGAAAATGACATCTTTGAGCTCCCTCAAGACACAGAATATGTCGAAGAATTGGACAATGCAGATAGCTTTCTGCATGGCCGTATCGCAGATAATACCGAGGGGATATCAGGGTCCTGTCATACTCTAATTAGAGTCAATACAGTATGATTAAACAACAACAACAACAGATAATACCAGTAGTACAGGTGAAGGCCACCTAAGCGGTGCTCATGGCCGTACAGATGAGATATCCGATGCTCTTCAGCGTCGAAGGATCCCTGCAAGTGTAGCCAACAAAGAATGATGAAACGGGTGGAGATGGCTTTCTCCATGGCCGTATCGCAGATAATACCAGTGGAACGGGTGAAGGCCACAGCAGTGGTGATCATGGCTGTGCTGATGAGATATCCGATGCTCTTCAGTGTCGAAGGCTCCCTGCAAACTCAGGTTCGAGAGCAAATACAAGTCGTGCTCTTGACAAGGAAGCAGAAAACATCTCCCACAGCCGGCGCCTCCGCCGTGAAGATCAGACTGCCCAGCGTTCGGCAGAAAAAGCAGAAAACATCGCCCACAGCCGGCGCCTTTGCAGAAAGGATCAGACTACGGCGAGAGAGAGAGAGGCGAAAGTGGGCGCAGGGTCTGGATGTGGTGGACGGACGGATCGCGATCCGACGACGGCAGAGTGGGAGCCGCTGCAGTATGCAAGCACAGAGACGGCTGGAAGGCCTTCCGCAGTCACCTCGGCACCGGACGAGTGGAGGTCAATGATGCAGAGCTGTGGGCAATCGGACTCGCACTCTGGGAGTCGGTAAAGAAGAGAGACACACTGCAGACATACGGAGTGACGAAGGTGGCTATCATCAGCTACTCGCAAGCGGCCATCCAACGAACGGAGCACATGGGGCCTGGGCCAGGGCAGGCTCTAGCCAGGTGGATTAACCAGAGCGCGAGAAGGCCGCAGGGCAGGCACAGTAGGAGAACGCATATACACCTCGGCAGCAAATAGGACCCGACGATTCTCAGAAGCGAAGACATCGGCGAAGGCTAAGTGAGAGGCCGACAAATGCAGCAAACACTACGGCAACAGGCTGAAAGGCACAACTGGGAGCAAGGGACCCATCCCAATGAATAGTGTGAAGTCACTGGCAGCCAGGCTCTACCGACTGAGGTCCGGGCATGCGCCGACTGGAGCGTACCTAAAGCGGTTCGGACACGGAGAGGGCGACATGTGCTGGTGGTGCGGAGGCAGAGCAGTGCAGACGCGAGAGCATCTCTTCCGCCACTGTAGCCGATGGAATTATAGCCAGATTTTCAGTCGCTGGGTTGAGGTTAAGGCTACACATCCGACCGGAAGTTGGAAGATAGCTATGTACACGGGGAGGAACGTATCTGTGAACAGCCTTAGCAGAATGAGGAAAGCGACAGCGAAGATATCAGCGAGAGAGATGTTAGAGGGAGAGAATATATCAGCAGAAAAGAGAACAGCAAGTATGATAAGGAAATGAGGAGGAATAAAACAAGAAATTGTCAGGGGCTCAGGTGCTTGATGATAACATCAAGCATAGTGTAACTGTAGTAGCACCACGGCGTTGAGAAATGCAGTGATAGTCATTGCCATGAGTAGTGTGAGTATATTATATTTTTATCCCAGTCAGTTCACGGAGCACTGATCTGGCTGGTATATTAGTGGAAGGTGGGACTCCATGAACTGACCAGTTACTCCACGGAGCAACAAAGAGTGTTCCCAAGCGGCCAGGCCGGCCTTAGCGGCGGCTTTTATATGAGTGCCGAGCCGGGCCTGCAGGAACTAAGCCTAAACAGAATATTTTGCTCGAAAACTCTCTGCAGCCTACACTAAGAAAGCTTCCAAAGTACGAAACATACACCATATCCAACTCAACCATCGCAACCCTGCCATTGCCACATTCCATCCAACAACCAGACCAAGGTGTATACAGGCCGATGCAGGCCGATGCAGGCTTTGTAAATCACGTGCAGGCCGCTTTGGAACACTGGCAACAAACTCCACCAACTGACTAGAACACAACACGGCTGACCGGACCGCTTAGGAACATCAGAGAGAAGATGGAGACTGCACTCCTAGATTGTCTCGCTCGAAGACTAAAATAAATTTCGGCTAGCGTCTGGGACAACCCCTCCCCGAAGATGGGGGTTGTAAAGATGTCAATTCCCAACGCCCGAGAAACCCAAATAGCTTCAATCAGATTCGGAAGGTGGAAAGTCTGTAACCCGAAAGCCTAAAACCAATCCCGCATCCTCGACACTCTACTCTCCAAACTGAAGCTGCGGCCGTTTCCAAACGTTGCCATACAGCGGGATCCATTTGGCAAGGGGGCGATTCCGAAGTATCCGGCTCGGAAAGCTTATTTTTTAACCGAAAGTTTATTTTTTCTGTACATGATTTCGATGAGGTTATATTCTAGACTCTATCCACAGAGCTTGCGAGCGAGACTAGCAATCTGGGCACAAGATGAACCACAAGAGCTGCAGATCAATAAAAAACTAAGTCACTCGGACGAAATTTCAGGAAGTTGAAAATGTGCGTGAGAGCCCATGACGTGTGCGGGTTTCTGCCACCTTCTACATGAGCAAAATGTAAATCGGTCCGGAAGCCCCACGCAAACCTCCCAGACACTCCGGTAGACCTCACTGGTGCTCCCAAGTAATTCTAGATGCTCCTAGGCCCCCCTGGAGCTAAGCAAAGTGCTATCAGACTCCGCAAGAGCATTCTCAGGTGCTCCTGAAAGGACCTGCAGTTATGGAGGTGCATTCAGGATGCTACGAGATTTGACTTATAGGATAGTCAAATTTTGGAGCAGCTGAGACCTCTGCGCAGCTCTGCGGGAGACTTAGTGCCATATTCTCACAGCAGTGGTTCTTAGAGTTCCATAACCACAGGGCATTTCGTGTATCAGATTCGTCTTTGTTACAGTCACAAGATTCGCTACATCATAATATGGCATGTATTATCTATCTAAGTCTCTTTATATATATACATATGGCCAATCTGGCTGCAGACGGTACTGGAGCGTAATCGCAGGAGCACCTGGAGACGCTGATTGAGAGAATTTAGAGATGCACTTGGAGGCCGTGATCGTGTGAACTGGGAGATGTACTTGTAGGCCGCGATCGAGTGAGTTTGGAGATGCACTTGGAGGCCGAGATCGAGTTGAACTCAAAGATGCAGTTGGAGGCTGTGATCGAGCGGGTTTGGAGATGCATTTAGAGGCCGAGATCGAGTAACTCAGAGATGCACTTGGAGGCCGAGATCAAGTTGAACTCAGAGATGCACATGGAGGCCGTGATCGAGCGAGTTTGGAGATGCATTTGGAGGCCGAGATCGTGTAACTGAGAGATGCACTTGGAGACCGTGATAGAGCGAGTTTGGAGATGCACTTGGAGGCCGTGATCGAGCGAGTTTGGAGATGCACTTGGAGGACAAGATCAAGTTGAACTCAGAGATGCACTTGGAGACCGTGATCGAGCGAGTTTGGAGATGCACTTTGTTGACTAGGGATTTGGCCCGGTGGCTTCCCTAGTGTTCGGTGCTGGCGGGCTTGGGCATGTGGCCGGTGGCTTGCGGCGCCCATTGGCTTCGCCTGCCCGCACCAGCCTCGCCTGGCCCCACCAGCCTCGCCTGCCCCCACCAGCCTCACTTGCCCCCATCGGCCTCGCCTGCCCCCATGGCGAGGAGGAGGGCTCGGCACTGGTACTCGGCATTGGGCTCCGGCTTTGGCAGTCGGCATTGGGTTTTCCTTCTCTCTCTTTCATATATAAGTCCATAGTTTTCCCTTCTCTTTGGATCGACAGACAATTCATCATCTTCTCTTCTTCTCCATCATCTTCTCGTGTCAACACACTTGGAGGCCATGATCGATCGAGATTAGAGGAGTACTTGGAGGTGGTCGATCTGGAGGCGGTAGATCGGAAGGGAGGCGTGACGGCAGCTGAGACTCTATTCATTGGTTAACTCGTAATCGTGGGAATGTAGAGAGTTGAGTACAACAAGGTCCGCCGAGAGATGAGAGACTGGCTGGGAGCGGGAGACAGTCGATCTTGGGATGATGCCGTACTCGGTGTATGCAGTACTCGGTGTATGCTGTACTCGGTGTATGCTATACACGGTGTTAACTCATGATCATTGCATGGAGAGATAGATAGGGATGACTTAACTTCGTGTTCTTAGGTGATGGTAGAGAAAGCGAGAGATGAGAGGAGATGAGGGAAATCATCATGAGAAACTGGGACTTGAGAGAATTTCGTGTGCGAGTCAATTTACCATTACGGCAGGTACTACTCCCGATCCGGCGGGTAAAAACACCGATACGAGGTCTTCTAAACCCAATCAGGTAAGTCGTACCCCTGACTTCTCATATCCGCTCGTATCCTCCATATCGTTCCCATCTTCATCCCCCATATCTCTTTCTCTACCGTCATCGCAAAACACAAAGTTAAGTCATCCCTCTCTATCTCTGCATGCCATGATCATAAGTTAACACTGAGTACAGCATACACCGAGTACAGCATACACCGAGTACAGCATACACCGAGTACAGTATCCACCCAAGATTGTCTGTCTTCCCTTCATTGTCACGATGACGAGTTAACCCCTGAATGTAGCTTCAGCTTCCGGCGTGCCTCCCTTCAAGATCGACCGCCACCAGCCAGCTCTCCATGAGAGCTCAAAGGTAACGTCACCTCATCACATTCCCACGGTTGCGAGTTAACTAACTGATGAATAGAGTCTCAGCACCCGGCGCGCCTCCTATCGACCGCCTCCAAGTACTCCTCCAATCTTGCTCGATCATGGCCTCCAAGTGCATCTCCAAACTCGCTCAATCACGGCCTCCAAGTGCATCTCTGAGTTACACGATCTCGGCCTCCAAGTGCATCTCCAAACTCGCTCGATCACGGCCTCCAAGTGCATCTCTGTGTTCAACTTGATCTCGGCCTCCAAGTGCATCTCCAAACTCGCTCGATCATGGCCCCCAAGTTCGCACGATCATGGCCTCCAAGTGCATCTCTGGATTCACTCGATCACGGCCTCCCAGTGCATCTCCAAGTTCGCTCGATCACGGCCTCCAAGTGCATCTCTAAGTTCACACCATAACCGCCTCCAAGTGTATCTCTGAGTTCACTCCATCGTCATCTTCAGGCGCACCTCGAATTGCTCTCAAGCACCGCCTGCAGCCAGTCCAGATATGCTGTGTGTAGATGGGAAGCTATATAGATACATAGATACATAGATGAGAATACAAACTGAATACATGAGTTTTAAAAATCGTTGAACGATATGTTGTAGCTATGATTTACAGGCGCACCGGCAGCGTTCCCAAAGAAGATGTTGTTTCTCCCAGACTGCTCTACAGTGATTCGAGGTGCTCCCAGGCTTGCCGCCGGCGCTCCCAAGCTTGTCGTCGGCGCTCCCAGTCTTGTCTCCGGCGCTCCCAGGTGCTCCCAGGTGCACCTGAAGGCCACTGCGTCGGTCCAGTCAACTCTGGGATTTGACCACCCTGGAATTCTGGTCCGACAACTCTCAGACACTCCCAGAGGCTCCCAGTGACATAATTACATTTTGCTGATGTACTCCCGCTGTTTCGTCACCAGTTGTGAATGGAATCAGCTGGTAATGCTATTAAAGGTACATATAGCATGCTGGTTGCCCATTGGTACCAGTTTTGGCGGATTCGGACTGGTGCCAGTGAAGGTGCACTCTGTATGTATCCAAATTCCAGGATCCCGGCCGATATTCGCGTTACGATACTTTTGATCACATGATAATTACCTGTTAGTGCGCGCTATAGATTGTCGATGCAAATAGTATTACTAAAACTGGAAATTCTGCACAAACAGGGGGTGACACATACCGTGGTAGAATGTACTCGACTAAGTACACCCTCTATGACATGACGTGCTGACTGTTTCGACCGATACAGTATATTGCCAAAATTACGGTATTTAACTCAAAGTATTTTTTTGTACTGTATCGTTACGAGATTCTAATCAAATGCCATGACAGGAAACCGCTTGATGATCAACTAAAATTCTGAAGCCTGACTTTGTAGTCGATGTAGACTTGTGAAACAAAAATCTCTTGAGACCCCCGAGATTAAATGTACTGGTCGTACATGATATAGATAACATTTCGCGACACTCAATCTCTGGCCGGAACGACGATTTTGGTCCCTTGGTGCCAGTGCACTAATAAGCACTCGCTCATCTCAAACATGGATGTGTTACGATATTGGGAGGACCAAGTTTGTTTCATCTTGTATTCAGCCGCTTGCGACTATGGCATACATATTCCTAATAATCCGCCTCGCTCCAATGAGAACACAAAGTGAAAACAATGTAAGGTCGCGAGCCCCATCCACTACCCTCATACCCTTTTGGTACCGTTTTCCACTTCAACTTCACCCCCCAGGACTCTACTCCTCGTCCCCTGAACTCTTCGCCTCCGTAGAGTCTATGCTAGTTTATATACATTCAGGTGGCTAGAGATTCCGTGCGGATGATGAAGTACTATTCGGAGTGGGGTGTACCGTTAAATGCGATGAACAAGAAGATTGATCGTATACACGCAACAAGTACCAATCCACGGGTGGCTGGTGAGTAATCGTTTACGAGTTTATTCGACGTCTCAGTATTTCAGCGATCTCATTCCAGATCGTATGGTAACATAGTTAACCATCAATCTCAGGTTTCATGTGAATATCAGATTAGTCGTAACACACCAAAGTGTGCTAGTTTTCAGTGATAGTAAGTGGCAGTTACCTAACATCCCTAACCCGCAGCCAACAATCCTCAGGGTTGGGGGTCAAATTACTGCTAATGTAGGATTTCACCAGATTATCATACGTATATGAATCTAGCGCACGATACGACTAGTTCGTAATAGAGGGGACTAAGGGGCCGTCATACTCTAAGTAGAGTGAATGCAGTATGATTAAAACAAACAAAAACTAGTTCGTAATAGATAGAGTATTTCGAAAAAGTTTAGCCATGATCGATTCAGTTTTCTATGGCAATGGAGATTGAATATTACAGATTTCCGAGTACTTAGGCACATGTGTCGCTACCTTTATGACACTTCCATTTTCCGTTGTGCTATCTCGAGATCTCAATCACCTACTTGTTTCCTCATCAGCGCCAACAGCAGCCCAACGTACACACTACGAATAGCTTACAATATACCCTAGTCCATTATTCAACAGTCGAGGTTGAGCTACTGTGTCCACGGCAATGCATATACGTACTGCCCTTGTGCAGGTATCTCTCCAGCTGGAAACTCGCCGCCGTCCAGCTCGGGTCTAATCTGTATAGCCGATAGCTCTCTAATTGGAAGGTTGCTGCCAAGTTCGGGTATTGTCAGTGGTCCCGGCAAATCTTCGATCGGTCGGCCGTTACCATCGAGTTCGGGTTCCGCCCATGTTTGAGGCATATTTTTTCGGTTCCGCATTCGTGAACGACTAAACCACATCATAGCAATAATGAGAAAAAAGCCTAGAACCCCGCCAACAGCCCCACCAACAATTGCACCTGTATTTTTGCTGTGTCCGACTTGTCCACCGCCGTCGTGGAGATTCGCCGTTGAGGTTGGTCCCGGGCGTCGGAGACCAGTACCGTTGGATACTGTGAGTGCGTTTTCTAGGTCTTTCGAAGACCAGCCATTTCGAGGTTTTGTCTCAGTTGCGCCACCGCTATGACTATAAATTTCCATAAGTCTTGTGACACCCAGATATCCGGAATAAAGGAAGCCATGTTTGGAACGTACCTGCCTCCAATAATTGCACTAATGAGCATCGGAACAGCATAATCCTGATTGGGTACCCATTTACTTTGCCATCGAAGCTCTTCAAGGTCATAAACCAGCACGATTTCGACGCATGTGCGATTGGCCCGTTCGAGAGAAGTCATTAGTAATGATCGTCCAAGTTTCTGGCATACCTGGCCGAGCACCCCCCAGTCAGGAGGGGCTTATGATCCCATTAAACTACATCGTCAGTGTAAACAGGAGAGCAGGAATAACTTACCAGACCAGACTTTGATCCAGTTGAATGAGGGTATGGACAATATCCACATATCATTGAGCACATGACCACCTACTGACGCTGGTGATGAAAACGAAGTCGTACCTCCCATCATATAAATATTGTAACTTGAGTTATCTGGGGCTGCTATGACCACCGAGCAGCCTAGCATACGATTTGCCGGAAGATCCGCATTTCCAGTAGCTTTCTGTGTGTACCATTTCCCGGTGTTGAGGTCGTAGATTTCGATATCTGAGATATCATTCTAGCGCACATCGATTTCATTTAACCACCATGAAATAGTATAATTCTACCGAATATCAAAATCATCATACATACCAATACGCTGGCAGAATTATATCTGCCCGCAGAGGATCGCTCGCCGCCAAACTTGACCAAGATTCCTTTTTCTCCGAGCGGTATATAGTGCATAAATCCTCGTATAGTAGGATCCCCAGCAACTGATTCATTCCTCCAACTCATGTCAGTAAAATTAAGTGTTAGGAGGCCGTTAATAATGAGTCGGTCGTGAGCGATAGATGAGAGCCTGGAGGTGGTTTCATCATTTGTGAGTCCACCCAAAAAATAGCTGACATTAGCATCATTGTTGTCGGCCCACAGGCCAAGCGCGATTTGTTGTGGCTGATATCCAACGGTTTTCTCTTGGGTCCATTCCCCAGTATCTTTGCTGTATGAAAATAGCTCTCCCCCTACGCTTGGTGGTGGCTGGAAGCGACTCGACGTCATATTGTCTGTCTTGTACACCCCCCCAAAGATATAAAACTTCGAAGATTGGGTCGGACCGAACGCAGTTCCGGCAATTAAACTTGGTATCTGACTGGGCTTTGGTGTAGATTGCACACCTGGGCCGCCACCCCACTCAAACTCTTTATCAAAGTCGACCCATAGCAGTCTATTGTCTAATTAATTTATCGAATGCACAATTAGCAGTAAACATACATGAAGAGATGCTGGGCTACATACTAGGCTCCCCGAAAGTTGGAATGGTCGACAAAACGTATCCTCCGTCAATGTAGAGCCTTGTTCCAATCAATGCCGCTATACACGTTTCAGGCGCTATAAATCAGCCAACAGGGATATAAACTCACACCGAGCTCCAAAGATAGAGCAGTAGTGATAGTTATCCTCCTGGCCGGGCCAAAATGCTCCAGTAGTTCCCCTGAGATCAAAATTAACAGCCAAACCTTTTGGTGTAGTGAATGTTGTCATTGCTGTAGCCTACCTTTCAGTTCTGCACGCGACCGCTAGTACTTATATTATTACCTCCATAGTCTATCTTGATTTGGTTGGCTGTTTAAGCGAAAGGTACATTCAGCAGGGTGTATTACTCGAAGAAATTTAGGACAAGATTGCGGCTGAACATGCGGTGTACATCTAGGCGCCATAGAAAAAGGGACGAGACATGTACACTTTTGTTGGATTTATTACAGATCGGTACTTGCCAGGAATGCTGCCAACATACCTAAATGTGCGTAGTATAGTGCGTACATTGAGCACATCCTGCGTTGATTGCACAGTGTGGAGAATAAACGGCGCAAACCCCTGCGCACTTGCTATTGCTTTTTCACCGCACCGAGGAATGGAGTGAAGGAATAGTGTAACCTTCCAGGTTTTATCTTACATTCCTTTTCCTAAGCCAAGGGGTTTGCCACTGTTCAGCCTGCCAATCTCGGAGGGATAATAATGTCAATGTGCATGTGGTGATCACCATCGATCTCGATTGGATGAATCGGATAGTCATATCTTAGAAACTTAGCTCCTGATACTCGGCAATAAAAAAGTACCAAAATTTGTGAGTGGCTGAGACTTGCTTACTATGGAAATTTATCATTTCCAAATTGCTTGTTTGAGTAAGTTTCAGCTCTTCTATGCTGTGGTTGTAATGCTAGACCGGGTGAAAACAAGATCAGATGAGAAGGCTAGAGATTAGAGCAGATAATTGATCATTGGCTGGAATATAGCCCGCACAATAAAAGCATTTGAAGAGCACAACTAATCAATTCCGACTCCATGTATGTCCAAAGGACGCCTTAGGTACAAATGGACTAATCTCCCTGCAGCCTAGGCTTCGCCAACACCTGGTGCACGGTGAGCTACTTGTCGGGACCCACCAATCCCAAGATCTGAATCCCGAAGCTCCAATTCTGTCACTCATTTTACGAACTATTCAGTTCGAGATTTAAAGCTTTGGACTACTCTTCAGGTTTAAACATTTATGCTCATGGCCTGGCGCTTGGAACATCACTCAGGCTTGGGCTAAGATTTGCTGCTTTGCGGAGTTGGGGCTGGTTATTGCTCAGTCTAGGCTAAACCACGGGTGAAAACGGGACGGGAATCCAAGGCTACACCGTCCCGTATTTGTGCCAAGACGGGATATCCCTGGGTGCGGCTGAATCGCAGTATTTCGAAGAGATTGTCTACCGCGCCACAATCACAAACACGGTCGCGGCGTAAAATTAGCGCGGCCAAATCGATATCGGCAAATTTGTTTTAATCATTTTGCATTCTCTCTAACTAGAGTATGGCAGTACCAAATCCCTCCCCCTCCGGATAGCCGGCTAGGTAGGGGAGCTCCCCTCCTTCTACCCTTCTCTTCTCCCTCTTAAGCAAATGAAAGCAAACAAATGGTCGCACCTAGAACAGAAGGAAATGTAACCAAAGTCTGCTAGATACCCTCTGCTCAGCGGCGTGGGAACTTCCTGACCTCTGTGGCCGCAAGGAGGTCTATCACGGCTTGATCACATATCTCCAGGTAAAACAGTTCGGATATTTGCATTGCCTGCACCTCCCCGCTTTCCAGCCCGTTTCCCTCCCCGACCACTTTCCACTATTCCCGCAGCTCTTTCCTCCACTTTTTGCAGTGGGGGGTGCCTGTACTTGAGCTGGTAGTATCTCATGGCAAGTGACTTTTTGCTTCTCATTGGGATACTTCTTCGACTTCCAGCCTTCCCGCTCCGATATCCGTAATGCTTGCTGCACCTTTTTTCCTCCTATTCAGCTTTTGCCGCCGCTCTCTGTTCGGTGATCCTTCGTGCTCTATTCGCGGCTGAGATGAAGGCTTGCTCTCGGACTGTGCTTCGACAACCTTCGCAGGCTACGTTTGCTTGCTGGTCGACTTCTTCATTCCCGTGAATGCCCGAGTGCCCAGCGATCCATCAGATCTCTGTTTCGATGCCGCTGTGAGGCAGTTCTCGTGCCTCGTTGTTGATCATTGTGCCATTTGCTGTTCAGGGCCTATCTCGAGGTGTGCTGCTCGTCGAATCGCTGCCTGAGAATCGCAGGAAATCATTGCTTTCTGGGTTGGCATGAGATTTGGCCCGGTGGCTTCGGTGGCGTTTGGGGACTTACAGCCCCCATCGGCCTCAGGCTGCGGGCATGACACCGGTAGCTTGTAGCCCCCATGGGCCTCGCCTGCCCCCATGCCGAGGAGGCCTAGCCCCGGCACCGGTACTCGGCTTCGGGCTCCAGTTGTGATGCTCGGCTTCGCCAAGTATTGTCTTTTCTCTGTATATAAGCCTGCTATTTTCTCTCTTTAGAGCGATTGACAATGGAGCTTCTTCGTTCTTTCTCTTTTGCTCTCAACATTCTGCACTCCCTGTGCATGCAGTGTTTCTCCTCTTTTTGCCGTCTCTTTGAGAGCGATCCACATCACCCACAATTCCGCGTCGAATATCTCCATTCTCCCCTTCGTGAGGTAGCTGCGGAGGGCCATCCAGCCCAGTGTTCGAAACGGGCCGGCCTGTATATGTGAAACATGAAAAACCTGGGGTAAAAACTCCATTGGACAACGATGTATTGCAGTGGTTAGAGGAAAACAACTGTTACTATTAGTGTTCGACAAATTTAGGGTAGTCATGTCTCATCACTCGGCCGACGGGCTTCTTCTTCCGAAGCCCGCGCGCTAAGAGCGACTAGCCGGGCTTTTTCCAAACCACTGAGGGCCGGGCCTGAAGAAATCAAAGCCAGCCCGGCCCATTTCGAACACTGATCCTGCTTTCTTCGCTGTCTCTGCATACCGCCGGTGCTCCCACCCTCCCGTCGTCAGACCGAGACCATCGGTCCACCATGTGTGGGTGTTCATGTGTTTCTCTTCCGACCACTTTTCCGCCTACCTCTTGGTTTCATCGTTTTGCTCTATTACCACTCGTACCACGACTTCCTCTCTTGACCCAGTCATCTATCTCTATACTCGTCCGATTTGGCAGTTTCCGGACACCCAGTCATTAATTAAATGACCCTAATATGATTAGAACTTATTGGTTGGCAATGAACTTTAATGTATCGTCATCCACCTTTTGATGTGTCGCTAAACGCGCTTGCATGCATTTGAGTGTCCGGAGACTTAAAATTCGAAGCAGCAAGTATGCCCGGGCTGGAGCCATGCCCACAGCCGTGACAGAGTAGGTTATCTATATATGTGTAAGTAACATTTCCCTCGCTACACTCTGTAGGAAGATCATAACTATGAAAGCCACACCATAAAGAATAGCATGAGCTCATATCCCAATAGCGCTCAGCCCAGGCCATATCCCCGTCTACCTTTTAGTCATACAAGGCGTGGTGGCGGCGTTGCCGCCGATAGGTAGTGAACTTCGCTGAGCTCAGGAGAAGGAGATAATATGCAGATTTGGTTAACACCCTTGAGCAGTTGACAAAGATGTTCACAAATCTCAAGTAAAGTAGAAATGATTGGAGCACGTGCTCATCGCTCCGATTGCTCGGCCGCTGTGCGGGTTATTCTGACTCTCTTTTTCACCTTTCACTCTCCCTCTAGCTGTTATTCAGCAGCTATCTCCTTCACTCCTCCTGATGGAAACAAAATGGCACGTGTCAATGACGCAAGGAAAATGGCGATGATGGAAGATCACGATTGGTATTGCGGATGACGCCACAGAATCTGTCGCACTGCCACATGCCGAATAATTGCGACCAATGAGCTTGGGGCACAGCCACACCGAAAAAAATTCCGGCCAGTGAGAATGTTTCGAGGCGACACAAGATGTGTATATGTTTACAATAAGTCAATAAGGTATAGTAAAATAGTTAAGGAAATATAGCGAACGGTCAAACGTCGCACATGAACCTCTTGTGGCCTCATTGAAACCCCCCCGACTACAGTACCATAGCTTCGCCAGGTATGAGACAGCCATCCAGGACAATGTAGAAAGTGATAGTAGTATCCATCCTTATACCATATTAATTACAAGCGCTTGGTTATTCTTCTATACCTTCGTTTCCTGCTCCCTTGTTCATCCTTCTGGGTCTCGGTGCAGGTTTCCATGTTCCTGCCGACATCCCATAGTAGTAAGTACCTCAACCATGGAACCCCTCTCTTTTTCTCGGTAGTGGTATATAGCCTATATAGGTATCTGATGACGGCGCGTGCTGGAGTAATTCATCAGTGGTGGGGCTAACAGTGTGTTCGGCAACTTTCATGTCTTCCGACTTCATGTTGATTTATACCAATGAAGCCTCCGTGTGCACTATATGGCTGTCTGGCGATGCCTGATACACCCTTCGGTATTGGAGGTGCAAGTAAGTACGTCCTTAGAGTCGAACAAGTAATAAATACTGTACCCTTCACGCTCGGTATCCTTTCCTTTCGAGTACAATGTGAGTAGAAGAGTCCCTTGAGAAGTCCCGCCAACCAATCAGAGTCATTGCCACATTTTAATCTTTACTTACACTTTACCCGAAAGGAAAAGGATATGAATTAAAGGATACCGAGGATGTAGGGACACATAAGAGACCTCAAGACGGATGTTGAATAGAGGTGGAAAAGATCGTCCCATCCGGGGAAGCCCTCACCTCACACCTGCTGATGTTTCGTCGCCCTGAGAATTGTTTGACTGCAAGACTAGAGGTGTTACTTTAGATGCTTCTTAGACTTGCTGATTGACTATCTTCTCGAGGCCAGAAGGCCTGTATATATTCAGACTTATCTCCTATATCCACATCCATATTCGTCTCCATATCTATCTCCGTTTGCTCATTCGTTTGCACTGATATGAGCCGCACTGATATGAGCCGCTCTTCTGAGGCATATCGTCATACCCAACTGTATATCAAACGGACCTGATGAGGTTCACGATGCAGGTACACATGCAACCAGAGGTTCCAGGGGTCTTCCGAGTGATACTACCATGATGCGAGTGATGGATTGGTGATCGGACAATGATTCCCACCACATCCACAAACCATATAAAGCACACATCAACTGCGCCTTACCACAACAGATTACCAGACTGGTGATTAGAAACGTACCTGACTGTACTAGCCCCAATAGGTCTAAATTTGAAGTTAGCCAGTAACCCCGGCCATAGCCACACCACCAGTCGCCTTGATCAGGCCTTGATCTTGCACTATCGTACCCGAGACAGGACGAGGTCCCGGAGCACAGTAAACTGGCGGGTGAACGGACGGTTTCCACCCCGGATGGTGTATTTGGTCCTGTATTTCCACTACTACGGATTTCACATACTTCACCAAAAACGGTGCTGAATTAACCATAAAGATCGAAAATAAATGTCGGATAACATTTGCATTCTCTCTTAAGTGATGTGTCACTTCCTTCTAGCTCTTCTACCTATTCCTGTCGGTGTGTATATTGGAATGAAAGTAGCTGGGTTACGGCTAGTCGAAACTATCGGAATATTGCTGCACTGCTGAGTCGAGTGTGTTGCCGGTCTTATGCAAAGCCGAGCCAGAGGTAACATCGGATCCTGGCTAACAGGAGCAAGAACATTGTTTTATATGTACTACGCAGGGTCTACTTTTCTTTGTTTGACAGTTGGTATCCTTTACATCAGCCTGTTGCAGAGGGCAAATTTGGTTCCTACTACACCTGGAATCATTCGGGAAACACTCATTGATTCGTTTGAGCATGCCAACGCGAAACAAAACACTAACGGTTAGAACTTGGAAGTTTTACGGCAGGCATGATTTCGTCCCGCCATGTTGGGAGCTACATTCAGACCTTGTGGAATTGTGGGTATATTGATGAGCATTGATGAGCACGGGTCGAATACGTTTAGTGTGGAAATGGAGGTTTTTCGGGTCGGCTATAATATCCTAGTGCGATTGTGAGTACACTTGGCTATACTTGGATGTCAGTGCGCGCGTCATCTCACCGATTGCAAGTGCACAACTAAGTTCGCCTAACTCCTATCGGTCTTCATCCCTACAGGTCTCAAGTGCGCTTGTAATTTGACTTTTGAGCGCAAATGTGGGTGTACTTGATGCTTTGCTTTGTAGAATTGCGTCCACGTAGAGTTGCATTGGTTCCCAAAAGTCCCTCCGGGCCGGGCGGGGGTGCAGAAAATCCCGGCCTATGACATTCCAAGCAGGGAATTCTCGGACTAGGACGATCAGTGTTACTTTACATGAAGTTTGTTGAAGTGTCTATCTAATCTGAACGGGTATGCTCATATAGACAAGAGCCTATGTGTGCATCCGCAAGCAACTATGCGCACTCTGTTGGTCACATCCCGCTTAATCCCATCAGCTCAACCGTGTACCTCAAACCCGCTGAATACCTTTCTCACCTATCCATAAGTCCTCCGGATGCTGATGATTATAATTATACATACAAAAACGGTGCAACAATCAAGCCTACACTAAAGCCGAGTGATAGATCTCTGATGCGAGTGACAGCTTGGTACTTTGGCGAAAGCCAGTCCGTCGCGAGATAGTTCGTCAAGTGGTCTTAGAGGTTGGTGATGGTGTAAAGTGTTTACTAACTGTCTTGATGAATCGGACGTCATCTTGGGAGGGAAAACCCATATCAACCTAATCACAACCTTCACATGCTTCAAAAGATCGCTGAGCTGGGCCATACACGTATACGCATGTCTGCACCATCAGCTGAGGCTTTATTTCACTTATGCTATGTAGGGTATATGAGATTAATCCTGGACTTGCTTATTTGGGCTTTGGCTTCTAAGTGGATGACATGAAATACGGGAGCAATCATGCGAGATCACTCATTTTGAGTGATACTGCATGAATGCGGTGATCCTAGCACATAGTCTGAAATCGGCTGATATTTTCGAATCCAACTTCGAAAGTGCTGTAATATTGCTGGCTTTCTAGTAGATAATTATGGCTTATAATTTACAATAGAATGCAGCATACCATTCTCCGGAATGCTTTAGGTTCTCTCGTGTCGTAAGCATTAGATTTTCCGGCGTAGTAAACTCTGGGTACTACGGTAAGGTTAACTCTAGCGATATATTCTCCAGTACGGTAATTTCTGGGCGAGATTCTGGACCCTGGTATCTTAGGTTGTACTCAGAAACTATGGGCTCACTGGAAGCTTTGGGACTAAAATCCACGTAACAAATTTCAAGTGAATTCTCTATTTTATAAATCTAGTATACTCTATCTATCACAGTGGATCTGGGCTGGACGGAAGCTAGCTAAAGACGGAGCTTAAGTTCACATAGAGACAGGGAGCTGGCTGGAGAACGATGACTCCCGATACGGTAGGGGAGCCAGAGACGATGCGTCAGTGCACTTAGAGCTGGAGATGGTACTTGGGCGAACTTAGGGATGGGCGGAAGACAATACTCCGGTGTACTTGGTGATGGGCACAGAAGCTGGCTGGAGACAGCGTGTACATGTACTTGGAGGTACGCTTGGAGCATTCTGGAGACTGCCGATGTAGGCCGTGTAGGTAGTTGGAGAAAGTCGATCTGGGCGCACTAAGAACTTCGCTGTCAGCTGTAAGGTTCGCATAATGTGTGACGATGCTAATATCTCGCTTGATTTTGTGCGATGTTAGAAATGCAAAGAGATTGTATGACTCAGACTTGGAGATAACGATAGTTAGATTAACATACTGAGGGAGGAGACGCCATGAGTTGTACGGGTGTAAGAGAGAGGAAGGGCGAAGGTGAAGTCGAAACACCTGCCCTGAACAGACATAAGCAGGAGAGGAGTAATGACGGTAGAGAGTAGAGAAGTAAAGCCGAAAGACGGCAGAAAACCGAGGTTATGGGTATACGACGCCGCTGAGTAGTGGAGGCGATTGCGGGAGAGGGGGAGGGACGGCGAAGGGCAGTGGCGGCGGTGAGGGCAACGGCGAAGAGCAAGACGGAGGTGAAAGCTAGAGATGAAGATAGTTCAGGAGTAAACAAAAGTAGGTAGCGGAAGTGTAAAACGACGGTACGGCAGCTGGGCAAACATCAGTCGCACGGAGGTAAGACGTTCGCACATATCCACCGCATAAGTCTACCGCGTCCTGTCCACCTCACCAACCAAATTAATGGTAGTACCGAGTCAGTTTCAGCCGTACGTACAGAGTTGAGCGGTAATGGGAGCTGGTCGGTATGGGTGGATATACATAGGGACGGTGTTCTCGTGCTAGGTTGGAGTTGGTCAATTATCGTACGTGGGATGTAGGCAAGTGGTACCTCTAGAGCTCAGTTGTTGTGACAAGGAGCGGAGGTAAGGACAGGATAGCTATGCCGCCAGGTATTTAGGAGCAGATTAAAGTAGAGACAATCGTACGGTCGCTGGGTGCAACTGAAGGATAGCCATGACGATATAGTTGAAGACGGAGAGTCTGAGCCCGGAGGAAGTGATAGTGAGGGAGGGTGTAGTTGGAGGCGACATAGAGCTGGGAGTTTGAGAGGTATGGCTGGCGACGGAACTTATTCTGTACATTAACAGAATGGTTGCCTAGATAGAGTGAATGCAGTATCATTAAAACAGAAACAAAACAAAGATTGGTTGCAGCTGTTGGAACCGCTATTAGGATCCTTGCCACCCGGCAATCACCTGAATGCTATCGCCAACCAATCTGCAGGAACCGATTGTGCAGGGATACTAGTTTCGGTTCCAGAGCCCCATACCACACCAAAGGTAAATTACCCCGAGACTAAAGAGTAGAGTATGTGTGTAAAGTACATGCGAATGTGTAGGTTAAGCGGATGCCAAGACTCGCTTATTGCTGTATTATTGCAACACAACAACCCGTTCATGTGATGTTTAGAGGCCAGAAACAGTGAGTTAGCTACACAGTTTACGTTTATATTCGATGTTCCAAATGATTTCAAGGAATACCGAGCCGCACTTTAGCTTGGCTATCGTGTTGCCCCCACATTCGAGTTCTCCACCCACGCCTACGTGGCACCAGAGCAGCTGAATTAGCGCATAGTTGGTACAATCCTGTCCACTCTAATCTTCAGATTCGTTCATGAAACGACCAGACGAGCTGCTTTGCATGAACAGGCGCACACTATCTTTCTCTCGCACATATTTCTCTCCCACCGCGTTGAGGACAATGGTTGGAAAAAGGGGACTTCAGTGCTGGAGTGTCAGCGCTAGAGCCGAATTGGCACAACCGTACAGATAGTGTAGCGACGATCATCCTGTAGCCTTGTCACACCAAACGATTCTGACCCGAAAGAACTTGCCGATCTCCGGAAACGCCTCCAGAAACGGTAGCCGAATGCAATAACATTCCCAAAATGGATCAGTGCACAGCACCTCTGATAATTGCTTTGTTTGTGGTATCCCTGAAACTTTTTTGACTCTACATACTTCGAATCCCTACATCGACTCTACTATCGAATCAACCATTGAATCCACTTTCGACTCTACCATCGACTGTACCATGAACTTCACAAACTCCATCTCAGACTCCACTACATGGAAACCCCAACATCAAAGTCGGTATCGCTCTCTTCCGCAGTTCTCGATCGTCCAGGCTACACTCGTCGACGCTCTCTTCCATGCCTCCGTACTCATCCTTTGTCCGCGCCTGCCGTCACCAACGCTTCAGCCCTGTCCATATTTTGGCATTTTGCACGCGTCGTCTATATTATTCTGAGTCTTCGCCTTCATATATCCTCTTCCTTCTTATATTGCGTGTACGGCAAGACCTTGTGTACGCCTCTGTCTAAGCTCTTGTCTGAGCTGAGTATCCGCAACCTATAACTCACTAATACTAGTTATATTAATGTCAGGTTTGGGCGGACACTTGAGTGACTAGTACCTGCCCGGACCTGACATAACCACCAAGTAGTTTTTGTTAATTATAGAGATAGAGTGTAGCATGAAGAGAGTGTCGAGTTCTTTCATCGTTTCAAGCTCTCCGACTTCCGGAGGTATCACTCCTCCACCCTGTCCACTCCTCCGCCTTGTCCACTCCTCCGTTCGCGTCTCGGTCCTGGCCTCCTCCTTGGCCATCATATACTTCGCTCTCTATGTGCAACCTATCTTTTCTATGCCAATGTCCACCATCTTCCATCGTTTACCTCCCGGCCCTCGTCTCTCATCGTCTCTCTTCTATACTTTCGCCCACACCCTTATCTACATCAACTCTGTGTCTTACTGCCGCGCCATTGTCAACGCCCTCCTCTAGTATCACCCGTCACTCCCGAGTCATTAACCCCATAACAGTCATCTACTCCACTGCCGTCGTTATCTCATCCGCTGCCAGCTCTCCGGGTGATCGTCTACGTCTACCGATGCGACGGCGGTCTAGCCAGTACTTGCAGTATTCCGTACAAAATCGAGAATATACTTTACGCACTTTGCATCTTACCACACTTCGGCACCCCTTTCCAGCGGTCAGTTAGTGGGCGGATCGGGCAGGGTGTAACCTCTTGTCATTACGAATTGCTCGCAATCGCGTTGAATTGATCGATGGGATTTACTGTGACACGGGACGCAAACTCGGTACCCTCACAACGCATCAGTAGGACAAGTTCGAGACGCTTTTAGCACGTTTCCGGGTTCGGGTTTAAGACAACGGGGTATTTAGACCACCCTGTGATCAATGACTGATAACTTGATGGAAGCCATCCGGGAATGCATACGGGATGGACTTCAGGGACTTGGAGCAAGGCGTCGGCAAGGTGCACAGCAAACAGTGCAAGAGGTATCGCTAGAGGAAAGCGCTGGGTATATGATACGCGGTGGCCATTCACACACAGACCTACACTAACACCGAGTCTGACTCTTGCCAGGTACATGTTGAAGGGATGATGACGATGAAGATGGGGATGAGGAAGCATCAGCCGGTTGGAGTAGTACCTTCGATAGAGACTACCGGTGAGCCCGGTACATTTATGTACATTAATTAGACATAACACCCACCTCTCACAATTTGTCTCAATCAATAACGATAGCGATAGCAGTATATAGTGAGTTCAGGATAAAAAGTCGAACTGTGGATCCAACGTCAGTGTCCACGGCAGAGAGCTAGGGCGCAGAATGCCACGGCTGGGGAGAGAGGAAGCAAAAGAGAAACATGCCCGGTGTGAGCACTGGATAGGAAGTATCACGTCGGGTGGATTTTTGTATGTATGTCTGCCCGCCCTGAGAATAGAGCTTGATGCACGTTACACCTTAGAGACGCTAGTGCTTTGTAAGTTCGGAGTAGATCTCATTGTGTAGTTATATGCAAGCAAATTAAGATCCGTCGCAAACAGCACATCTAGATTCCAAACATGTTATAACGATTTCCTGTGAGTCTTACACATTCTGTATTGATCACACACCGGCGGACCACAGATACATTGAGATTCACTGGGTCCCGGGACACTCCGGCATCCCCGGAAACGAAGAAGCAGACCGCCAGGCGAACCTCGCCCGAGACGCAAGCGGAAGCACGGCGATAGAGCGGCCATACACCTCGGCCTCGAATAGAGCTAGACGAATCTCCGAGGGAAGGTCAGCAGCCAAGGCAAAGTGGGAGGCCGACAAGTGCAGCAAGCACTTCAGCTACAGACTCAAGGGCAAGACGGGGACCAAGAGACCTGTTCCGATGACAAGCGCGAAGTCGCTGGCTGCCAGATTCTACCGACTAAAGTGCGGGCATGCACCCACTGGAGTCTACCTAAAACGGTTCAGCCACCGAGAGGACGATAAATGCTGGTGGTGTGCAGGGACAGCGGCCCAGACGCGGGAGCACCTCTTCCGCCATTGCAGCCGGTGGAGAGACCAGCAGAAAGCCCTCTGGAAAGCGGTGGGAAAGGTGACGGGCTGGAAAGCAGGCAGATGCCGACACGTCCAGGTCTCAGAGCTGTTTTCCATGGAAGAGTGCGATCAAGCGGTGATGGACTTCTTGGCGGCTACTGAAGTCGGGAAGTTCCCGCCCAAATGATTGGAGGTATGGAGCGGGCGCAGAGGCTGACTCAGGTGCGGGGAGCGGCGGCAGTGGGTTCATATCTTTTCGTTTCTTTTCTGTTTTTGTCTATCTATTAGCTTTCATTTGTCAGCGGGGATGAAGGGTAGCGGGGGGGGAGCTCCGCCATCTAGCCGGCTCGCCCGGAGGCGGAGGGGGTATTAGGTCCTGTCATACTCTAGTAAGAGTGCATACAGTATGAATAAACAACAACAACCACAGATACATTCAAATACGTGCTAGTCCTGCGATGTTCGCCGATACTGTCCACATCCCCAAGCTGTCTTAATAATATTCCCCCAAACCACCATACCCATCACCTAGTACGACAAACAAGACGCTCACACATCGAATTCCGAGCACAATGATCTCAAATATTGTATTAAGATTGTCATTCCGAGTTTGGCAATATGAAGATAATCGTGCGTAAGTTCTGATGTGAGTTTGTTTCGAACCCGGATATACTACTAGGTGATGAGACAATCAGAGGAGGGAGAGAATGATGATAATGATTGAACCGTCTATCGTACAAAGAGAGAAGAGGATAGACATATATAGAGAAAGAAATCATTACAAGGACTAAGAACGAAAACACTTAGAGAAAAGCATCACGAGCAAAGCAGTACTCAGGCCGAGGCTCACGGGGAGATAGGCACTGCACCAAGCTCGCGGGGAGATAGGCACCGCACCAAGCCCGAGGCTGGCGGGGAGATAGGCTCCGTACCAAACCCGCTAAGTCTAGTGCATGCCTTAGTCCCAATGGCCTACAGGCTAAAGTTAGTGCCCGCCTTAGTTCCGGTAGCCTTCGGGCTAAATCCCTTAGTCAACACCAGGTGCGGGGGATCTGCTGCAGGGATGACCCCGCACCATAGTTGATTTTAATCGGTACAATTCAATATATTGTTTTGAAGCTATCACAAAGACTTCATAACGACACAATGTTGCCAACAAATCGGCTATCAGAAGCTCTCGTAGAAAACTTTATATGGAGGGAGATCATGTCAACGACGGTTCGAGAATTGTATCACTTGCATTGGCCTCTCATAAAATTATATGAAGTGTTAGGGCTCGAAGTTCTTCGCGTGATACATACGCGGCTTTTACAGGCTTTTCGAGAATTCTAGATACTTACGAGACATTTATAGCGCATACATAGAAGTGTTTGATACCGTTCTGGAAAAACACTCTTGAAGTGTCGACTTTCAAAAGATGCACCTGCCGGAATGGGGTCTGGAGGAGGTTGATGGTCACAATAATACAGCAGCAATAGCAAAGGGATGTAGCTGAAAGACCTCTGGGAACTGTACCTAAGCATTATTTACACTCCAGCACGTTGCAGCACCGCTCAACCAATTCCCCAGGTTTAAATTTGGATTTGTCAAGTGGTTTTTGGTAGTGATGCCAAACACCCCTACTTCTGCGTATGTACATACCTACGACTACAAGATTACCTCATTGGTAACTAAATGTAGATAGAAATTCGCGATTTGAGTTTCACGATGCTTCTTTGTTAAGTGGGCCACCTAAATGGTGAGGAACACTTTAGAGATAGCTTGCATTATGTAAAGTCTTATCGGCATAAATTACTAAAAAATGTGGGTGTATCTGATTCATTGTATACTCGGCTGTGTGACATCTCTCTTTTCATAGTTGAATGTAGCAATACTGCGGCAATGCCGCATAAAGCCTGCAGGTGGAGATAGATCTGTCGATTTCGAAGGTTGCAGAGATGAATGTATGGCACAGAGATATATAGCTAATTATAACGAATTTGAGGAGTTCAATTTACTGAGCATCATTATGTAGGCAAGCGTAGATTTCTGATGTAAGTTTTGGACGTGGTCGATATTCCGTCAGGATGACCTCAGGGCCATTTTCCAAAAATGGTATTCTAAGAAGCAGCCTCGCTACTAGAGATTTCTATCCAAAATAATAGAGAGAGTATAAAGTATTATTAGTCATAGTTTGATTTATATTTATAAAAGATTCTCGTTCGGTCGTGGAGAATGCACGCACATATAATGAAAATGTCCTGCGCCGACAATGGAATGAGGATACTGCCACGCAGAAATTAATCGTATTCAAGACTATTTTGGGCACATTGAAGCCCCATCGAGGATGTATGGTTTATACAGAAAGCGCAGTTCGGGGAGCTGGTAAAATACACAGTTAACTTGCGGAAGAAAATTATTGATGAACAGAAGACGTGGGAATGTTTGCCATTGGCGACGATGATAAGATATCAATGTTACGTTGGATCGCTATATGTATCCCCGCTAGTAAACGTCGGTTTTAAATTATCGATCGAGCGCCCAGCAAATTTGAATGGGAAAACCCTAACCCTAGCTTAATAATTTGTTAATTGACGAGTAGAGACTCTTAATCATGCAAAGTTCTAAAATTTCTTATCCATTATATTTGAGATATAGGTCTTCAATGCCATGGTTTCTTTTTTGCGCAGTCCGTCAAGTTTTGTGCCCCCACTTTGCCATCGGGTCAATGGTGGAATGTGATACAATATTGTGTGATTTAATCCGGTTTTGCAGGTCGCTCGCGCATGCGCGTAGGCGACAGCCAGATCGGGAACTTGTGATTTGTCTGCTTGTCACTGCTGTATGTTAACATTATGCAAGGTGCAAGGGTTAAGGACAAATAGAAGCTGTTGAATGGAAGTAACATGCAACTGTATGTACGAGCAACACAATACCTGATTGAACCAGCAACTACACGCATGTCATGCGCATGGACTGGCTGCATGAGTATATACAAACGTAAGTAAAATCCTTTCGCAAATTGAGTGTACAACATGAATTTTAGCCGGAATTACAATTGCAAATGAGGTCGCATTCACTGTACAAGATCTGTTCCCTAACCAGCTCTAAAATTTGTGGTTTTGTTTTTTAATCGGACTCTGCAATATGTTAAATTTTATGTCATATGACCATCTTTTCGATGGGATGCGCTGCTTGGAGGGTGCTACGTGGCAGTATGTATGTACTCGTAGTTCAAATCCGAATAATTGAAAATCTTGCAAACGACAAAAGCGGGGAAAAAGTGGAGATTGGAGCATGAGTGCATGCACGAATGTATGTACAATGAGTGCCGAACCGCTAGGTAGTGGTGCTATTGGCAATCACATGTCTCAGCAACCCCGCCATACTGTTCACTTGTCTGTCATACGACTTTTTTTCGTTGGGGGCTAACAAAAAAAGCTGTATGACAGACTAAGTGTTCACCTCGTCCCCACAACCAGAATAGAATAACAGGCCCTCCCTCCGCTACAACCTCTACCAACTACTTTGCGCACACAATCACGCGAACCCGAGCATACTTTTTGTCTTTGACTTAATCCATCTACTATCGGCTATATCACAAATGCCTCCAAAGAAACGCGGAAAGAAAGGCAAGCGACAGAATCAGCCACAGCGCGAGCAGAAGGACCCAGAGGGTAACGAGCAGGGGCACCTTCAGGGAGGTGGTGCATCGAGTGCAAATGTTGGCGTTACCTTACCGATACCGTCAAATCTAGATGGTGGCTAACGATGATCTGCATAGCCGGCACTAGAACGAGACGGTATTTTCCCTCTCGTACCTGCACTATCCATCGAAGACTACAATATCGAGTTGGGAGCCTCACAAAATATCTCAGGTGTACGGAGTACCGGTCACAGGGACAATCGCGGCAACACCACTGCCCAATACCCCATTAGGAGTAGCGGGAACACTACGACTAGTACCACTAAGAGCACTCGTACCTACATCGATTCCAAGAACAACGAATTCACGCACTCAGGATTCTATGGGACGGCAAATTTTGGTTCGCCTATCAGTGCCGTGCTGTGATGGGGCGATACTTCCGCTGACACCTCATTTAGGAGATACCAATAATTATTCGCAACATGGCCCTCCGATAGATCCTAAAACCAGTGCATATTTACAACAGCTAGGTAGTTAATCATGTTGGAAGAGGATATATTGGTTTTCATAACTGACGCCACCAATTCCAGTTCAAACGATGGATTGGGATACTCTCTCACGCCGGTTGTCTGTCATCGACCAAGACAACTATCGATCCACGGTCTCACCATTTAATCCAAACAAGCCGGACAATTTTTGGATCACCAAAAACATCGACTTTATGCAATGGGAATCGGTCGACTCTCAAGCTCTATTGTTGTCTGCACCGCCTGGACACGGGACAACCGAAGTTTGCTCACATGTCATCGACCTTGCCAAGAAGAAGGCTTCTCAGACAAACAGCTATGTGCTGTATTTTTTCGCCTCCAGTACTACGGATGCTATGAGCTCGACCAACTTCGCCCACACACTACTCCAACAGATTGTCTGCTGTTCAAATGCTAAACATGCCGACTATATCGCAACCACTTTTCTCGGCACATTGCTACGGAGACATTTCCAGAGACCCACGCAGGCTTTTAAGAAGGATGATGAACCAGATACGACAATAGAGAACATTCTACGTGCTCCGGATGACGTACTTATCGAAGCTTTATTAGAAGTCATCAAGAAAACTGGAATTCAAGAGCTATCCGTCGTTGTCGATGGCATGTCGGAGGATATTGCCCGCTTGGTCTTCAAGTATAGTATGCGTGCAATACGAAAGTTGAAAGCGTTGTTTACAATCGATGAATCCCCGAAATATGGAGAGATACTTGACAGAATGACGTGTATAGAATATGACAAGGAGCGAAAGGGTTTGCATATCCGCCGCCATTCTGTAGCCTACATTAGCGCTGACTAGTTAATCCAGAGTGTCTTCGTTCTCTTCATTATGACGATACACGCTATGACAAAATTTCAGATGAGCATCACGGTTCGCTGGAGTGGCTCTGGAAACATCCACAGTGCCTACGATGGCTGGCATCAGCAACGTCCAGTCTTCTATACATCGAGGGGAAGCCAGGGAGTGGGAAAAGTACCCTTGCAAAATATTTCCAGAAAAACCTTTTGGAGAGAGAACCAAACGCTAGTTCAAGTACTGTGGCCCATTACTTCTACACTTTCCGCGGAACCGTACTGGAGAGTACCCATGAGAATATGCTGCGGTCCATTTTATACAGTATACTCGACCAGGATGAGTCGGCTTTTTTTCACTTCCAACACGAATTCCGGGACTTTCAACGGCGCAAGCACTCTGGATGGCCTTATAAATCTCTGAAGAACGTTCTATCCTCTTTATCAAACCATCCCTCAACAAAACCACTTTACCTCATTCTTGATGCGATGGATGAATCCGATGAAGACGACAGACGCAGCGTTATGGAGTTGATATGCAAGCTTTGCTCAGAGAAAAATCCTTCAAGTATAAAGGTATTCCTCGCAAGTCGTCCAATCGCCGAGGTCAAACACCGTATCCAGAAACACCATCTCGTCATAACATTGCAAGATGAGAATAAGCATGACATTTCCAGATTTTCAGATGATTTCCTCAAAAATCAGCTCAACTTATCTGGGAAAATGCTTGGTGAAGCCGCGGACTACATCATTGGAAATGCTCAAGGTGTATTCGTTTGGGTGAGCTTGGTTAAAACCGAACTAGTCGCACTTGTCGAAACTGGCTGTACCAATGCCGAAATCTTAGCTTGTCTAAAACGCCTGCCAATAGAGCTGAAGGATTTCTACGCATTTATGCTTAAAAGGTTGGAGGGGGGTAAAGTTCGGGACATTCAGGATGGAATAAGACTTTTCCAATTCGTTCTTTTTGCGCGCCGCCCCCTTACCGTTGTAGAACTGCGCCATGCTCTTGCGATACCAGATGATCGCAATATTTCCTATGAAGAATTCCATAATAACATCATAAGCGCACTTTCGAGGCGAATCGAGCACTGTGGGGGTAGCTTTTTAGAAATTAAAGGTAACTTCCCTTGATAGATAACTGAATCTTATCACAACACTGATGGCGTCTGCAGTGGATGAAACCGTTCAGTTCATGCACCAAACTGCTCGCGAGTTCATAATTCGGACAATCACACATGCCTCTCAATTACAGTTCGAGATTACCGATATGACCCACAGAACGGTAGCTGCCACGTGGGTTCGATATTTAATCCTGTGTTTCACAAGCCCCTGTATGCAAGAGGGCTTTTCAAAAATCACGAGTTGGGCTGAGAGCGACTTTCGAGCCTACGCCGAATATCTGAACGAGTGGCCGTTGATTGAATATACACTTCGGTTTATGAAAGAGCACTTACACCTCTGTGGTAGTAATGAGGAGGTTACCCAACTCGTTACCACATTGATCCGACTGTTGACAGATAATCAAGCCTCATATTTTCTAGGAAGGTATCTGGGTTGTCACTTAGGACATAGTAACGGAAAGGAAATTCCTGTAAACGAGCAACAAGAAGCGTCTGAGAACATTATATACAGTACCCTCAACGCCGCTGCAGAACCTAAACTGCCTCACGTTGCGGAGGCGCTACTGCTTACGTGTGCACAGAATTGTCCTGACGCCGAACAGAAGACTCCTTTGATTATATCAGCTCAGAAAGGGCTCGTCGGAGCCACGCAACTATTTCTTAACAAAAATATTGAAAAGGACGCCAAGGACAATCTCGGGCGGACGGCACTGCACTATGCTGCAGAAAACGGGTCGGAGGCCATTGTTCAGCTGCTAACGGAGCAGAAAGCCAATAAACGAATAGTGGATAATCAGAAGAAAACAGCGTTGCATATAGCTGTTGAGAAGTCGTGAGTTTGTTCCTTAGCGACAATTCCTTGTCGTAAATGTGAATGGTTAACGTGAGCCCATTGCTTATATACATCAGTCCGTAAGTTCACAGAAAATATTCTGAATCCGCATGATGAATGGTTGACCAGGGATCGATAATTTGTGTGAATAGACAGTAAGTATCAACAGGCTATTCTATGTGGCGAGAAGGCATGGCTAACCTGACACTGCCTGACGGATTTAACAGTGCGTAAGTTGTTTATATGGCGATTATAAGTCGCAAACTGACGGCTATGGCGTGGGTCCTATAGCACGTGAGTTTTTCTTCATTTTTTGATGCAGTATTATGTTGCTTACTAGAAATTTCAATAGCAAGTAAGCTTTGCACAAAATATCCCCAGCCACCCAATGCAGCAAAAATAGTGGCTAATCTCAATTTACCGGCTTTGTTGGAAAGTGGGTAAGTTTATGCCTGGATTATCTAGCGTTATGACGATGTCATGTTAAACGGAACGCGTGGTGCAATGATATAGTCGGTAGGTGGTTCCAAAAGGCCTTCCATAATGATATATATATCTGACTAGAGCCGGATGGTGCGACCAAATAGCTCGTGTGTTTGCACCTAAACTTCCGTTCTACAAGTAAAGATAATTAATGTGAACTCTCTGAACTGCTTCGGTAGGATGTGAGTCACTGCCAACATTTTATGAACAGTGACAATTTGGTCTAACTGGAGCCTACTGTCATAATTCAACAGCTAGTAAGTATCATTGCCATCTTCCTAAGCTTGGCGGTGAGTAATGGTATCGTTGCACAGCGTGTGAGTTTCTCCGTGACCGCTCCGAGCTGCATGGATACTGACATGAGCCCGATGGCTTGATTCGACAGCGAGTCAGTACCTCAGTGACCGCTCAGAGCTGCATGGATACTGACATGAGCCCGATGGCTTGATTCGACAGCGAGTGAGTTTCTCCGTGACCGCTCCGAGCTGCATGGATACTGACATGAGCCCGATGGCTTGATTCGACAGCGAGTGAGTTTCTCCGTGACCGCTCCGATCTGCATGGATACTGACATGA
>Ga0307514_10001180_pt1 | contig 35247 bp, 34 predicted proteins | sample 16_EM_MG_FD_203088 | JGI IMG/M metagenome (GOLD analysis project Ga0307514, IMG submission 203088) | Populus trichocarpa ectomycorrhiza microbial communities from riparian zone in the Pacific Northwest, United States - 16_EM | ecosystem: Host-associated > Plants > Roots > Unclassified | place... | reverse complement strand
GCACACTCTTCATGTTCATCCAATCCGCAACCAGTTCTGGCAATTCCCTCTCTGCAATGTCTATCAGCTTTGGCAGCCTGATGAATTGCATCAGCTGCTCCTGGGTTTAGTTAAAGACTTATTGCACGAGCTGCTCAAATACGAAAAAGCGAGATATGTCAAGGATCAATTTGACAATCGATTCGCATCAGTTCCACGATATCCAAGCCTTCAGCGCTTCTCTAAACTATTTGATTCGGTGAAAAGCGGCACCTCGCAGGGCAAAGAGATTCAGGGCATGGTCCGAACACTGGCAGTGAATTACGCTCCAATTCTTGACTGCTCCAAGGATGATGGGAAAACTCTGGCGGAAACAGCCTCCGATAAAATGGTAATTGGAGCAGTGCGGGCAATATGTGAATTCTCTCTACTTGTTAGCCAACAAAATCGCTCTGACCTATCCCTCACAGCACTAGACGATGTACTGAAGTGATTTTCCAAGAAGAAGGGTGTCTTTCGAGAACAGAAAATGTTGAAGTCTGCGAAGGCCAAAGTGGATGAACAGTTGGCTACGGAATCCCATCAGTTAAGAGAAGAAAAGATTCATAAAGTCCATGCTGCAATGGAAGTTCAAGTGTACAGGGCTGAAATCGTTACTACATCAAAACGAAGGCAATTTCTTATGCTCCTGAAAAGTGCCAAACCAGTGGCAACGAAATGGTCAGAGGCTGATCGCGACAGGGCAATCGAGCAATTGGTGCACAAAATTCATTAGATGACACCTGTCAAACCAAAAGCATTTCAATAAATTATACCAACATCATGAGTGACAACTATTTCAAGAAGTCGGGACTACTAGCAACCGGTCCCAGAAGTACATTCGCTAAAAACTTGCTCAAATGAAGACTGCTGCTGAAGAAGAGGTTCATGGGGCAGTAAACATGACCGCCAACAAACATGTGGACTTTAAGTCTGTCTATCCGATGGTGAGAATGAAGCCACCACCTGGAGTACGGCTGATACGGACCGCATTGTGAGTCAGCTAGAGAGAGAGATTTATGGTATCACGTCGAATGAGCAGATGCGGTTCAAGGAGGAATTTTCCATCCCCTTGACCAAATTGGAAGCTTTGTGGCAGGCAATCGGTGTTCAGAAGATGCGGAAAACCATCGAATAGCGTTTAATCAATTTCGGATATCCAAAGATATGTTTTGTGAGCCATATATCATAGTCAATTCGGTGAATAGGTTCTGGCGACGATTTCACCACTGATATTTCTCAACGGCTACACATTTGCAATGTGAAAGAGGCATATCGATCTACCATCAAAGTCAATTACATTCAACAGATGCTCTAGCACAATGACTGGTCTACCGGTCTTGACTACATGGAGGAGACAGTATCAGATCTTGCCCTGCAAGGCTGGTACGATATTGACTCAGCAAAAGATTTCAACCTTCTGTCCACTTCCAATAAACCGCGAAATACCAGCAGAGCCCATCTTTTACGCCTCCAGCATTGTCAGGACAAGCCATGTTTCCACCCCGGGTCACAACAGGTACATTATTTGAGCGAAACCCATGTCTGCAGAGTGTGCAGACGTATCAAATTAACTTCACTCAGAGATGCATCAGAAGTTTTCGGAATTCCCAACTTTGGACAGCTATTTAGTGCACGAATTGAAGAGGACTGGGGACACGAAGTTGGTGGACTGGTGCTCGAGTACGATCAGAATGTACTCCTTGACAGTGTATTCATTAAACTTTAGAATGGGCTGTCGTACTACCGTCAACCATTCCACTGCCCTACATCTATTGAGTGTCTGGGACTTGATTGCAAGGTAGAATATATGGATGCCAACCAAGGGATCATGCCTGAATCTCATAACATCTGGGTCCAATATATGGAATGTGACCTCGATAATACCTTCGAAGGCCATGTTCCTTCTTATCCTGTACCATACCTTAGGTGGACTCCGCTGAATCAGATTCTCCAATTTCAGGAGTACCTGCCCACCGGAAAAGCGATATCTACCTTTTCTAAACAGTGCAAGAAGACTCAGCAATGGATATTACGTCCTCAAGTTCAAGAATATGAAGTGGTGATTCCAACAAAGTACAAAGATCCGCATGGTTGGGCTGATTGTGTTGACAGGTTCATCCGGGTTGTCAAACAGACTGGTGTGATGCATATTGTTCCTGTCGGAGCAATTGTTGGACCGGCACATTTGGAGCAAGAGAATGCTGCATCAGATAGGATCAATAGTGTATGGCTTGTAAATAATCATGTGGATTTACATACCTACTGGACTGAATAATAAGTTACAATGCCTGAATCAAGGTGTGTAGGAGGAAGATAGTTAGTTAATTGAATTGTACTATTTGATAAAAACATTATAATAATCACTCCCAGATAGTATGGCTCGAGGTTCGAAATGCAATGGAATAGTCTTGGAGACGCAGCCAATACTCCCAATAGCTCCGAAATTTGCACAGCCTGATAGTTTGATTTTGTAGCATTTCGAAGACAACCATACATTCTTCAGGATATTCTTGTATTCTGTTCTCCAACTTCCAGAACATTGAGGAGCACTGGTGAAGTACTCTTGGAGCACCTGAGAGCTCATCGCTTTCCACTCAGCCTATCTGGGAGCATCTTGGAGCATCTGGAAGGATCAGTGTGGCTGTTCAGTGTTGCTGACTTGTTCAGTTGTAACTTCCAAACCATTTTACATTTTGCTGATGATGTTGCCAGTACATCACAAATCTGTGTCTCTGTATATCTTCTGCACTCAATTGCTAGTCTTGTAACTTGTCATCTAATGAAAGGGATCATGAGAAGTGTAGAACTCCACATAACCTCGTGTATCACCCCAGGCAGTAGATTGTATTCCAAATTCCGTGGCCTCTGCCATAGCTGTTAGTAGCTCTGTAAAGATTGCCTTCTACATTACCGATATCATTGGTGGTATGCATGAGTAAGAGGCTTCGTGCGATGGTGCCATTGCAAAGTTTCTGCAAAGCCTCAGGCCCATCTCACTGCCAAGATTCTGTCTGCTGTAACTTCAGTTGTCTGTACTCCATTCTCCCGGTAATCTGGAGATCTTTGATTGTAAGGCCTCCAGTAACAATATCAATGCCATCATGTTTTCCAGCTCCATCGACTCGTATTAGCCCAATTGGTACTGCAAAAGAGGATGGAAATGGTGAATGGTAAGTCCAGAAGTAGCAATTCAAACGTATGGTTACAATGGAGCCGGACGCACATTGTTTGCTCCCTTTGTGTCTCGGCGAGCCAGTAGAAGTCATTCAACATTTCCATACGTGGATGAACTTTTGCCGCCACTACTGCCGCTGCTCCTGCACGCTCGTCCCGGCGCACGAGGGTATTCACCTCCGTCAGACCGCTCTCCCGCAGCCCTCAGCAACCCTAGTGCAAACTCCCAGTCACAGGTCCAGTGCCATGATGCCCAGCCTGCGGGATAGGTCGCCATATATGCGGTGCTCCCGGTATAGTACCTCGGAAACTCTTTAGTCCTCACCGCATTATGCTCTAACTGCAGAGTACGAATGGGATCTGCATTCAGAACTGTTTTATAAAATATAATTCATACTGCAGTGTACAGTTGAGATCTGCAGCCAGAGCTTGCCCCTTCTCCATGTAGGTCCTCAGTACTATCAAGCCCCCTCTCTACTTGGGATCCTCAGGACTGTCCATCCACAACGAGATGTGATGAATTACAAAAGTATATATATATAAAGAACACGTTGGCCAAATGGTCCTTTAGGCATAAAGCCATTGATCTCAGATGCTCTGCCGAGACAAGCTGCATCTATAAAACTCTGGGTGCGTAAGGCACAAAATATGGAGGGTGGACACCTGCCCGAAAGCGGACACTTGTTGGAGAGTGGACTGTTGTCTGAGGTAGAATGAAATCATGGCAGGATGGGGTATAACTTCGACACCGCTGATAGAGTATTTGGTGTCATCTGACTCGGTAATCCGAATAGGTCGGAATTGGTCATCGGAATTGACCATCCAATTCATGTGCTTCTGTAGGTGGTATTCGTACCTGTAGTCGGTCTTCTGCATGGTGTATGCTTCCACCATAGGTGGGCTTTAATTGTGAAATGATTCTTTGCCGTGAATGAGCTTGAACTGGGCTGGCTCTCCTCCATAAGTGCGCTCTCGTCTTCTCCGTTGGTGTGAGGAATTGAATTGTATGTGAACTTGATCGTAGAATACGTAACTAAGTTGACTCGGATATTGTGTGTTAATTATGTGGGGATTCTGGTGTGACTTGACGCATTACGGGTAACGTGATCTTGTAGTTGCAACTTCTCCGAAGTTGTTGCTCAATTGCAGTCAGCGGTCAATGTATCTCATTCGAATGTATACGATATCTCTTGTTCGATGGGTTGAGACTCTTGGTGAGTGGGAATGGGTCAACTTGACCACTGGTGCGTGTCACTGGCGATGCGGCTTTCGAAGTCATCTCTGCTTTCCTCAATTGACTGAATCACAGGTAGACTAATCCACATGATCATCGTTAGGATTGGGAGATCTCCAAATGTGTGTCTAGTTGACTCGCATTGTCCAAGTGTCGAGTCGTAGCGACACGTCGGAAAAGGAATAAGATTTTCATTACGAAATTCCGTGAGCGAAACACATCCCTTTATTGAAAAATCAACAATACTATAAGGGCACGTACGCCAGACTGCAGCTGCGTTCCAATAGTGACAGTAATTAGATGGATTCGGTTGCAAAAGTGGACTCGACTGATACTATATGTAAAAGTGTAAGGTAAGAGTATCACGAGAGATGTAAGTCTCGTAACGAGCCGATTATATAAAATGGCCGTTACCCGGCCCTGAACACGGCACGTGCCACTTGTGGGAACCCTAACCGCCTGCCGTTACATCGGCACTCAATGAATCACAACTATGAAAGTTGTATTTGCCAACTCAGGGAGCTTACATCTCGCTTGATTGCCCGCGCGCTCTCCAAAATCCGTCACCGGTTGCTTGTTGCCTCACCTTTCCCTTCTTCCTCACCTCCCGAACCTTGCTTGCCCATTTCTTCAAAAACATTCCAACCCATTGTCGCGCAATCCATTTGGCATGATCAAAGTTTTCCATGGGCAGCCCATTCTCGAAAGTCTCCGGAAAAATTTACAACTGCTGTCTACCAGTTCAGGGGGCCATCTCACAGCTGCTTCAAACGGTTCTGTCCTGGGATAATGGACCGATGCTTCTCTTCCAAAAGCCCCGCCACCCATACTTTCTTCCACTTGTTGAATGCACTAAAGTTGAGCTGCCCCATCCGTTTGCCAAATTGCGTCAAGGAGAAATTTGTTTGCTGCAAGCTGATTTGGGCTTTGCGTTCGGCCCCGCCCAAGTCTAACCAATTGTCGCTCTCATCATCTGCATCAGATTCTTCATAAGAAATCTCTGGTAATGGGGGCACATCCGCTATCCCTGCAACATCTGTCCTGCGTGGTTCCGCAGCTGGCAGAAATCGTTTCGTTGGGAGGCTAATGGAGAGTCTCCCAAGTGTACCAGGAAGTTGTCCATATGGAGTAGATGTGGAAGATGTTGACCGAATGACTCCGATGTTTGCAGGCAGTGCTGGAGGCTGTCAAGGTGCGCCTGGAGATGACGGCCCCCAGTCCGGTGAATTCCTGAGGGGGGATCATTTGACATCCACCATAACCTCCTTGGGGGAAATTGTATCCTTGCCACGGTGGCCCACGACTCGCATATCCTTGGGTTGCACCTGAGCTTGGTTGTGAGCTTGGTGTCATGTTGAATGGGGCAGGGTGGTGAAACTGGGAAACGCCTGGAAATGCAGACTGCGAAGGTGGGTAACTATACCGCGGTGGTGGAGTAAATCGATTCATGAGTTGCCCGAATTGAGTGTCTTTGCTCGGTGTATTTCAAGCATTATTATCTGATGCTCCTAAATTATCATCTGGGCATTGTTGTGAGCCAAACAGGCCACCCGGTGGACCAATGGTGCATGTCTTCGGTGGACATCCGTTCGTCGACATACTATGTTAACAAAAGATGGTCGTAATCTAATTATCAATTCACTTTGTGATTTCCAATGAAGTGGAGTATAGTTGAGAATATTGAAGATAGCAGTAACCTTTGGCGGAATGAAGGCCTCTGATATCCATCAAATTTGTCAGGAACTGTGGTGTGTCACTGCACCTTTGATCCCATGAAACCAGGTTGAAAAAAGGAAATCATAACAGACACGTCCTGTCTTTCTTTGTTATAAGCTCGAATTCGTTTACTAGGATCTTGGATAGATGCTCACCTTTGTTTGGTTCAGAACTGTAAAGGTCATAGAAGGGATACAACATAATATCTCCAGGAAACTAACAAGAACCGTATCCAGTTGGATGGTTGGCATGACTAGCCATTTTACACTCCCAATGTGTGTGTACGACCTACTACTTCATTCAATATGAGGCCTCTTCGTCGACCAGCAACAGTAATTGCTTCCTTTTACGCACCTTGTGAAAACTTCATTGTCTCTTTAGGATCCACCTACCGGTCAAGGATCGTTACTGAAGATTACATCCTACCAGCCTATCGGTTCTCGATGATCATTGAACAGGCATACAGCCAGCTAGGAAACTTACCTATTCAATGTATAAAGCTGATGGTATTCGCTGCTTGAGGCTCGAGCGTAGGCATAATCTACACAATGCCGCAATGTTGAAGTATAAAATAATGCCAGTTATAGTGGCACCTGGTGATCAATATTAAAAGTTGATCACAGTGATGACAAAAGAAATTTTCTCTGCTAATGATTGTCAATAGATAATGTGCAACATCATTATGCGGGATTTGATAGATATTATTCTAGTTTGTGAAGAAAATTGATCGTGTGGTGACTATGTTTCACCCCTCCTCTACATTTGATGTGGTGTGATGCGGCTTTGAAAGTGATACGATAATGTGAGTTAGCTCACTTTCAAACACATATACCGAAGGCTCAAATCCAGCAACAAACAATACCCGCTAAAGCATCATCATGATTCCTCAGAACACCGAGTGTTTCTCAAATATGGTCAACATTCGCTGGAAACATGTTAAATGCTTTTTCTGCAAAAAGCAATCTTGCAATGAGAACTGACTGGCAGCTCACTACGAACAATATCACCCAATGTCAATAAATGACGGGCTATTACCCAACGGGATTCTACCACCTGCTGGCTAGGATCACCCTGAGCCATCATGCTTTGACTACAGTAGGTGCACCTGAATGGCCATCAACAAACTGCCATTTAAGGATTGACTCATAGACAACGTACCGGACGCACCACCACCTGATCATACTATCAATGAAGAACCTATAGACCCTCAGCACCCTGATCTAACCTGTACCCCTGATCCAACAAAGACAAAGGCTCATAGGCAGGTAGTTGGAGTGGAAATGGGTGGGGGAAAGCATATGGCAAAGCAAGTGGATTGTACAACAAGCATCGCAAGTACTCAGAACAATGGGATCCATGGCATCCATTTCGGTCCGCAAATGACTTTCAGCAGGCTCAATAGTTCAGCCAGCAAACGAAAACCTGAATAAATCAAAATCTCAGCCATGGACTGGACAACTACAAAATGAAGTCATTCCAATTAGCAGATACCCAATGAACGCTGCTTGCTGAACTCGATTTTTGGCTCGGCAATTATAGTTGCATTGAAGCTGACTCACATATCTTCGGAACATTATACCACAGGGATATTTTCTACTGTAGCCAGCTCCTTTTGGCACATCTCCCATTGCAGGGGCACCTTGATTTGAACTGGTGCGCCTCACTGACTCTGAGGGTCGTCCAATCTACAGCGAGATCAACATGGGCGATTGGTGGTGGGATACACAAGATCATCTTCCAACCAGAGCAACGATTGTGCCAGTCATATGTGCATCCGACGAGACTCAGGTGACCAATTTTATGGGTGATCAGCATGCCTGGCTGCTGTATGTCACGATTGGGAATATTCAAAAGGATATCCGCTGCACCCCAAAAATGCGTGCCTGGATTCTTGTCGGACTGATCGCATCTCCCCCGAAAAGTGCCAAAAACATTGATGAGGCATGGCATTCCACAGTTGGAACTGTGTTGTCTCAACTGAGGCATCGTGACATAACTGGCCCTGGCTTGAAATGGAATTGTGCAGATGGATTCCAGCGACAATGTTATCCTCATTTGGCTGCCTGGGTCGCGGATCATCCGGAACAAGTTATGATTGCACAAGTCTCATATGGCTCATGTCCGATGTGTCAATTTCCTAAAGGCATCAGCAAAATGTATTTTGGTCACTGGGAGCCTCTGGGAGTGTCTGAGAGTTGTCGGACCAGAATCCCAGGGTGGTCAATTCCCAGAGTTTAGAGGACCGATGCAGTGGCATTCAGGTGCACCTGGGAGCACCTCGGAGCGCCTGCGACAAGCCTGGGAGCGCCGACAACAAGTCTGGGAGCACCTGGGAGCGCCGGCGACAAGCCTCGGTGCACCAACGACAGGCCTGGGAGCACCTGGGTGCGCCGGCGACAAGCTTGGGAGCGCCGACTAAACACCTGGGAGCACGTTGAATCACGGTAGAGTAGTCTGGTAAAATCATCTTTGGGAACACCGCTGGTGCGCGCCTGGAAATCATAGCTACTACTCATCGTTCAACAATTTTTAAAACTCATGTATTCAGTTTGTATTCTCATCTATACGTCTATATTTCTATCTACATATGATATACCTAGACTGGCTGCAGTCGCTGCTTGAGAGCAATTCGAGCTGCGCCTGAAGATGGCGATCGAGTGAACTCAGGGATACACTTGGAGGCCGAGATCGAGTGAACTCAGAGATGTACTTGGAGGCCGTAATCGAGCGAGTTTGGAGATGCACTTGGAGGCCGTGATAGAGCGAGTTTGGAAATGCACTTTGAGCACGAGATCAAGTGAACTGAGAGATGCACTTTGAGGCCGTAATCGAACGAGTTTGGAGGCCATTGATCATGCAAACTTGGAGGCTATAATCAAGCGAGTTTGGAGATGCACTTGGAGACCATGATCGAGCGAGATTGGAGGAGTCCTTGGAGGCGGTCGATGGGAGGCGGTCGAAGGGAGGGGTACCGGGTGCTGGGACTCTATTCATCAGTTAGTTAATTCGCAACCGTGGGAATGTGGACGAGGTATCTTGACCTTTGAGCTCTCATGGAGAGCTGGCTGGTGATCTTGTAGGGAGGCACACTGGAAGCTGAAGCTACATTCAGGGGTCAACTCGTAATTGTGAAAATGAAGGGAAGACCGACAATTGTGGGTGGATGCTGTACTCGGTGTATGCTGTACTCAGTGTTAACTCATGATCATGGCATGGAGAGATAGAGAGGTTGACTTAACTTTGTGTTCTGCGATGATGGTAGAGTTGAGGACAAGAAAGAGAGATGGGGGATGAAGATGGGAATAATATGGAGGATACGAGCAGATATAAAAAAAAAGGGGTACGACTTGCCTGATTTGGTTTAACAGACCTCGTCTCGGTGTTCTTTCCCGAAGGATCGTGAGTAGTACCTGCCGTATCGGGAATGGCCAATTGACTCGCACACGAAATTCTGTTAAGTCCCAGTTTCTCATGATGATTTCCCCTATATCCTCTCATCTTTCTCTTTCCTGTCCTCAACTCTACCATCACCTATGAACACGAAGTTAAGTCATCCCTCTCTATCTCTCCATGCCATGATCATGAGTTAACACCGAGTACAGCATACACCGAGTACTGCTTTATCCCATGATCGACTTTCTCCCACTCCCAGACAGTCTCTCATTGCTCGGCGGACCTTGTTGCCATACTCAACTCTCTACATTCCCACCATCTTGAGTTTGACCAATGAATAGAGTCTCAGCTCCCGTCCGGGCCTTGCTCCCGATCTGCCGCCTCCAAGTACTCCTCCATTCTCGATCGATCATGTCCTCCAAGTGTATCTCCAAACTTGCTCGATTACGGCCTCCAAGTTTGCACGATCAATGGCCTCCAAACTCGTTCGATTATGGCCTCAAAGTGCATCTCTCAGTTCACTCGATCTCGGGCTCTAAGTGCATCTCCAAACTCGCTCTATCATGGCCTCCAAGTGCATCTCCCAGTTCACTCAATCTCGGGCTCTAAGTGCATCTCCAAACTCGCTCTATCATGGCCTCCAAGTGCATCTCTCAGTTCACTCAATCTCAGGCTCTAAGTGCATCTCCAAACTCGCTCTATCATGGCCTCCAAGTGCATCTCTCTGTTCACTCAATATCGGGCTCTAAGTGCATCTCCAAACTCGCTCTATCACGGCCTCCAAGTGCATCTTTCAGTTCACTTGATCTCAGCCTCCAAGTGCATCTCCAAACTCGCTCGATCACGGCCTCCCAGTGCATCTCTATCTTCTCTCAATGGGTATCTCCAGGTCCTCCTCCAATTACACTCGAGAACTCGTCTGCAGCCAGATTGGCCGTATGTATATATATAGAGAGACTTAGATAGATAATACATGCCATATTATGATGTAGCAAATCTTGTGACTGTAACAAAGATGAATATGATAGACGAAATGGCTTGTGGTTATGGAACCATAAGAACCACCGCAGTGATAATACGGCACCAAGTCTCCTGCAGAGCTGCGCAGAGGTCTCAGCTGCTCTCGAAGTTCTCCCGCAGACCTGCGCAGAGGTCTTAGCTGCACCAAAATTTGACTATCGTACAAGTTAATTCTTGTAGCATCATGAATGCACCTCCATCACTGCAGGTGCTTTTAGGAGCACCTGAGAATGCTCTTGCAGAGTCTGAGAGCACTTTACTTAGCTCCAGGGGGGCCTGGGAGCATGTGGAAGTACTTAGAAGCACTGGTGAGGTCAACCGGAGTGTCTGGGAGGTATGCGTGTGGCATGCAGACCGATTTACATTGTGCTGATGATGAGAAACTGAGACTTAAGGGAATTTCGTGTGCAAGTCAGTTTACCATCCCTAATACAGCAGGTACAATTCCCGATCTGGCATGTAATTACCCCGATATGAGGTCTTCCCAATCCAATCAGGCAAGTTCTACCCCTGATTTCTCATATCCGCTCGTATCCTCCACATCATTGTCATCTTCATCCCCCATCTCTCTCTTTCTCGTCTACAACTCTAATATCATTTCCAAACAAAATGTTAAGTTATCCCTCTCTATCTCTTCATGTCATGATTATGAGTTGACACCGAGTACAGTATACACTGAGTACAGCATACACCAAGTACAGCATACACCAAGTACAGCATACACCAAGTCCAGCATACACCAAGTCCAGCATACACCAAGTACAGCATACATCAAGTACAACATCCACTAAGTACAGCATACACTGTGTACAGCATACAGCGAGTACCCAAGATTCATTGTCTTCCCTTCATTCTCATGATTACTTGTTGACCCCTGAATGTAGCATCGGCTTCCGGAGTGCCCCCCTTTGCGATCGACCGCCAGCAGCCAGCTTCCATGAGAGCTCAAAAGTAAAGTCACCTTGTCACATTCCCACAGTTGTGAGGTAACTAAATGATGAATAGAGTCTCAGCACCCAGTGCACTGTCCATCGACCGCCTCTAAGTTCTAGTCCTAACTCGCTCGATTACAGCCTCCAAGATCACTAGATCACAGCCTGCAAATGTATCCCCAAACTCGCTCGATTATGGCCTCCCAGTGCATCTCCAAACGCGTTCAATTACGGCCTCCAAGTGCATCTCCAAACTAGCTTGACTACAGCCTGCAAGTTCGCATGATCACGGCTTCCAAGTGCATTTCTAAACCCGCTAGATCAGAGTTTCCAAGTGTATCTCTAAACTTCCACAATTAAGGTGTCCAAGTTCGCACAATCACGGCCTCCGAGTACATTTCCAAACTCGCTCGATTACAGCCTCGAAGTATATCTCTGAGTTCACTCAATCGTCATTTTCAGGTCCACCTTGAGTTGCTCTCCACCACTGCCTGCAGCCAGTCCAGATATACCGTGTGTAGATGGGTAGCTATATAGATACATAGATACATCAATGGGAATACAAACTGAATACATGAGTTTTAAAAATCATTGAACGATAACTAGTAGCTATGATTTCCCGGCGAACCAGCAGCATTCCCGAAGAAGAAGTTGTATTTCCCAGACTGCTCTACTGTGATTCGAGGTGCTACCAGACTTGTCGCTGGCATTCCCAAGTGCCTCCAGGCTTTTTGTTGGCGCTCCCAGCCTTGTCGCCAGCGTTTCCAGGTGCTCTCAGACTTGTCATCCACACTCCCAGACTTGTTATAATGCTCCCAGGTACCCCAGGTGCACCCAAAGTTCTCTTTGGCGCTCCGAGGTATTCCCAACCCTTTCATAATTGCTCCCATGGTACTCCTGTACCAGTTATCTGAGATCCCAGTTACTCTGAAGGCTGGCTGGAATGCCCTCCTAGGGTCTGATACTCTCCTGAAATTGACACATCTAATTTTACACTCCACATCCTCTCAGATACTTCTGGTGGCCTCCAGTAACTAAAATACATTTTGCTGATGTATTTCCAGTTATTTTTCTACTTGTCATGAAACCTTCTATATTCTACACTGTTTTCATTAACACTTTCAGTTGCAACTGGAAGCAACTGTTTTAATTCCGTGAACTTTGGAATTTGAACACCAAGGGATTCTGATCTGACAACATGCAACCAATTACAGAGATTCTAAGTGACAAAAATTCATTTAGGAGATAAACTTGATGATATATTGAATTATATTAATTATGAAACATTTTGGAATCATAATATTGATTTAAATATCTACTATAGTATGAATTGATCAGTAAACTTGCAATAGATATACTGATATTTAAAAGTGTCAAATTGTACCATGAGATTGATATTATATTAACACTCTAACTAGGCATGGCACCAGATTGAAAATGTACCAAAATAGCTTTGGAGATAATATTAGTTGTCTTATAACCTCTGAACTTTTATTAATTTAAAGGCTTAATTCTGTTGCTCTCTGAAGTCAACTTTACACTGTTCAGAATATTCTTATATTCTATTTCACAACTTCAGGGGTATTGAAGTGCACTTGAGAGTGGTCTCAGAGCATGTGAGAGTACTTTGCTTTGCATTCAGCCTGGCTGGAAGCATCTGAGAGCACCTGGAAGGATCAGTATGACTATTCAAAGTGGCTGAATTGTTTAGTTATAACTTCTAAACCGTTTTACACGTTGCTGATGATTAGTCCCATAGATTGTGCTATATAGTACACATCAATTATATATTTCTTCACAAGAGCCAGACTCGAGGTCAAGTTAAAACTGATCTCAATGCCAGCTTAAGTAAGTTTGGTGTAATGAAATATAATGCATAAATACTATTTATCACAACCCATGATGTAACTGTAATTTCATCTAGAGCCTGGAAAAGAGGTCAACTGCGCTGCTAGGAATATTTTCGAGATTTTAACCCACGGTGGTATGCAGAGAGTAGTCTTTGGCTTCTCAACTGCGCGCACTTTAACTCTGATCACACCTCGTGACAACCAACGATACCGATGATTGTTTTTTAATCTCGTCAACAATGAACCGTAGAGTACTTGTCAACATTGGCGAGATCTATGCATTTGTTATCGAGAATATGCGGTTGACTGTATATACCGGTGGCACTATTTGGTGTTTACCATTACTACTACCACTCTGTGCTAGAAGTAGTATGTAGTAGATTCCGCTATGTTGGGTTCAAAACCCAGCCCATTCAACACAGAACAACCTGATATTGGCCTCCTTCCCATCCGCACAACCACCAAACATCCAAGCCTTCTTCACACCAGTTCCTAGTCGCCCTCCGCCGATTATTTGGAGGAAATCAAAATCCTGATCCCAACTAAGCCCATAAGTGAGGAAATGCGAATGGAACCGAAGCGGATCGCCTGGGTATGCCATAAACTGACATCCAAATCTAAGCCCTGGAGAAAGGTAATAACCGGCCGAGTGTAGGTGTTTGAATAGTAGGTATGAGGATGCCTCGGGACGCTGCAATGCGCGTAATGGAGTCATCCTATGGTAAATTGACGAAGATATAGCGGCGGTAGGGTAAAAAAGGACGGATAGTGCAGAATGCGATTTGGCTGTCGATGTGAAAGGGACTGGCTCCGATTTCGCTGGTATTGCTAAGACCGGTTCTGTTGGGGCTGCAGAGGTCGATGGTGCTGACGGTACAGGTCCAAATACGGACTCCCGTTCTCCTTCTCCTTCTCCCTCCACCCTGACCTGCTCGCGACCATGTGCTGCTGTATGCGGTACCGCTCTGTTCGGCATGCGTTCTCCGACATAATTTGACTTCTTCTCCTCAGAGCTCTTCTGATATGCTATAGCCTCAATCAGACATGCTTCTTCCCGCGCTCTCAAGTATAGTCTTTTGCCATGATCCATCATCATGTTTAGCCCATGCGTATGCGCCTGCACATCATCGACTACATAGGAAGCACCCTTTTCAAGCAACAGCGCCACCTCTTCTGTCATCAGCTCAAGGGGCAGACCCAAGAAAACATTCTGCTGAGGCAGTTGCGGGAGAGTACCCGAAAGGCAGCCGCACATGCGGTGTTTCGAGCGGACGTAAGACGCGACTGTTTAGATCATGAACAGGTACAATTAGTTTCAATATTATACGTAGCGACAGATCCTCTATTCAACCTTTACAATAAACGGATGTAGGAGGGGAGTAACAAAGGCAGGAGGCTTCGTACCGTTGACATCGAAGAGCATGAAACGATTATTCAAGGCATAGACTGGAAAAGGCTCTAGCACGACATTCAAAGCTGCCATCTAGGTATATAATTTCCTCGTTAGCGCACGCAATCAATGACTACAGTGCATATGAGAAAAAATGTTAGAGTTATGAGTGAGATCATACAACAAAAATAGGATTGTCAACACGGACCTCGAATATTAATCTGGGGATTGACAAATTTGTTTAATCGTTTTCAAAAATGGGCTAAAAGGACATGTCTGGGTCATACCTCTGTATGATTGTTGGGGGGTTGGGATGGGCCGAGTTGTAGCCTCTGGAGAACCAAGTTCCTAGTACTCAAGCTGGAGTGTTGGGAGACTTGTTATTGGGATGAGGAGTCCAGGTATAAGTAACAAGAGATATTTTGGTCTAGGGACCAGATTCAAGCGGACCCTACTTGCGTCTGGAGTGAATAGTTCGTAAAATTGTAGGCATCTGTTGGTGGTTGTATTAATTTGGAATCTGCAATTCCCGATGAATTGTTAAGTGGAAGATTCCACTTTTCTAGTGAGCAAATCAGTGTTTCCGGGAATTCCATCTTTCTGAAGGTCAACATCCTACTTCACCCCTCCTCTGCTTCCTGATCTATTCGTCTACTTGCAACCTGCTCCAGAATGGCTCAAGCCAATTATCGTTTAATTGACATTGATGCGCACGACTCGGAGAATGGCTTTTCTTGGGAGCTGCTCGCCCCGCGATTCCCACCGGTAGTACTAGGCGATATTCAAACCCTCGCAACTCACTGCCGCCAACTATTGCAGCGTGGAGACCAAAAGGGTGCTCTTCGGAGTGCGCTGGAAAATGTGCCATACGGCGGTGATGACCTGTGCAAGGTAATTGTGCGGTACTGACGAGAGTGACATTACTACATAACACTGATAGGCGTGACGGTGTCGCGTAGTTTTGTCCCCCATCATTACCTTCCCCTCCTATAGCTGGACTCTGACAATCGAAAGGAACTTCACCTCTCAACTATCCTCGATATACTGTCCTCAATAAAACAAACCGAGATGTCACCCCTACTTATCGAAATCTACTGCTGTTCTACAGGAACAGAATTATTAGATATTCTCACAAGGTAAGCCTCAACAGCCTCGCACAAATTGGCCCACCGTCTTCGCTGACCAAGTTGCAGATATCTTTACAAAGGTATGGCTCGCTATAACGCTTCCGGTTTGACCTCTCCTGCCATCTCAACCCATGGTACCAGTGCCTCTTCTGCTAGCAGCAACGCTGGTGCTCCAAGGGAATTTGGGGTGGCGGTGAGTAGGGGTGATGGAGGTGGAATGAGCGTTCTATTGAGTTGGCACGAGAAGGTATGTAGCACAGGGGATACAAAGGAGAAAGCTGACATTACTGGGTAGGTTGTGGAAGTTGCTGGACCTGGAGCAATCGTTCGCGTTATGACAGATCGGAGGACTGTCTGAAAACTGAGGCATATACCTATTCTGGGCTGTGATGTATTTTGCACTCTTACTACCACACCGCAGCAATATCAGGCCTTTCGTTCGAATATGAAGGTTAACTCGTAAATAATCTTCTATATACAACTGAAAGGCAGGAAATGGTTCTGTAGTTCGCAATTCAGAAACCCCTCTCCCATCCCATATCTGATAAATATTGAATAATCCTTCACTACTTGAGTGACTCTATTCTCTATACGCCTAACACATACTTAAAATATATACTGTTATAAAAAGGAAAGGGTAAACAAATGTCGTAGTCGTGCTTAACATGAAGGCTTCGCTTCGTGCAGCAAAATAAGGTACTGTTAAACCGTCGACAATCAGCTGACGCGACCATAGCGCCTGTTACAAATGTCACTTCAGAGTATTCACCGAGTCTCAGTTGACGTGAGGCAAGCTACGCGACTTCGTAAGGTCCCATCGCCAACGCAACCATCATCGCACAATGCCCAAATGTAAGTATCCAGCTCTCATTATATTTGGTCGATATGCACTCACTAATCCACCTAGTTTTCTGTATGTTGCCTCTTGTCAAATTCAGTTTACGGCGTCGTACTTAATGTTTAGGTGATTATTGCGATGTCTATCTCACCCACGACTCCATAAGTGTCCGCAAGGCTCACAACAGCGGTCGCAACCACCTTCGGAATGTTGTCGAGTACTATCAGCGTATTTACTGCCGCCCCTGCTAATTTTGGAACCGATGATACTGACAGACACGCGCGTTATGGGTAGAAATCGGTCATGAGAAGGCACAGTCCGTTATTGATTCGATCACGAGCTCGTATGCTGCCGAAGGCCAGACCATGCCTATGCCCGGAATGATACCTGGAATGATGCCGGGTGGTTTGCCTGGACAGCCTGGGTTCCCGCTCCCACCAGCAGGCTTAGGATTTCCACGTATATTCCCATGACCGCCGTTTCTATATACCTGTGGACTAAATGATGCCAGCTCGTCCTGGCCAGCCGCTACCGCCGCCACCGTTCGGTTTTGCGCCGCCAGGCAGTCTCGCAGGCGTATTCCCACCTCCTGGTCGGCCTGGCATGCCACCATTCCCGCCTCCTCCAATGCCAGGTGCACCAGTCTTTGCTCCACAGTTTCCGGGCGGTCTACCCCCTCCCCCTGCAATGCCCGGAATGCCTGGATTACCGGTGATGGGAGATGGCCAATTGCCGCCCTCAATGGTGCCTGGACAGCCACCGCCCTTCCAGATCCCGCCAGGTGGTTTTCCGTCCCCTTTCCCCGGATCCTCTGGAGGTATGACAGTGGGCGGACCTCCTGGCGCTGGCAGTCCTCCAGCGTTAGGCAACTATCAGCCGCCACCGAAATAAAAGGACTGCAATTCTATTTTTCATTAAAATACACCATTCTGGTTTTGAGATCACTTTTATGTACGATATCAAGGCGAAGGAAGTACTGGAATTTTCTGTGCGTAATACTTACGGCTGAGTGAAAAGATCAAACTTGCGAACACTTGCAGGATGGAATTGTTGTGCAGGTTCCAAAGTATTCTTTCCAGTTATCCAACTGCTCGCATTACTAGTTTTCCAAGTACTTCTAATTCAAGGTCCTCGGTAATCTCGTGCTCACGTCCCTTTTTCATCTTATAGCATTTGCCCACTCTTCCCAAATCTGATTCCTGCGCAATAACATTATCGCTGAATTCTATCGATGTCCCCTTTACTACTTCAACAAGATGGCGCTCTACGTCCGCAGATGACATCGGCTTCTGTGAACTAGAGATCTTGATACATACGAGTGAGGTTGTGGTGACAGATATGCCGAAGCGACGGAATGACTCCGAAATCTGTGAACGAACATGTAAATATAGAGACGCACAATCTCAGCAGACTGGAGAACGAACGTTATTATTCGGACTTAAACAGAAAACGATTTCTGAGTGGACGTTCCTAGTACGAAGCCTTTCTGCAATAAAAAATTTGTGTACAGCCTGATGAACTGCCGCCAGAATATGCGCCGTGGAGACTATCTAAGAGTTGTTAGCCTGAGATCTTCGGAGATAAATAATGCCACTGACAGTTCGGGCATCCACAAATGCATACTCGAAGTCTGTATTGCCAGCTAGAAGCTGATCGCGCAAGAATGATGCATTAGTCACGTCTTTAAACGCAGCAATATGCACTTCATGAGACTGCGGTATGTTTTCCAAGTACAGAGTTTGTAGGATCATAGTGAAGGATTTTGTTTCCTTATTGTGATTGTTAAATGGTGCTATTAAGTGTAGCGGGGTTACTCAAAATAAAAGTTCTCAGCCTCAACCAAAACCTGTCAACCAGCCATCCATCCACATCTATCACCGTCCTAAACACCATGACAACTCCAAAGATGACTGGTATGACCCCAAAAATGACCGGCCTGACACCCAACTCCCATGCCGTCGGTTCATTTGGGTTTTCCCCCGCTTTACTTGGACAATCACCTGTTACCACTCTTCTTGCAAAACATAGATCTCCGATTTCTTCGGCACCTTTTAATTCTCCTGGTATGCTCGCGGCGTTAGGTGTCGACCTGAGAGGCCCTGCTATAAATATTGGGGGAAGCATAGGAACGCCGCAAATGCCACAGCTTCCACCCGACGAGAATAAAAAGAGGGAGCTAGCAGAGATATTAAAGCTATTGGCGTCAAAGCCAGGTCGTATCAGTATACCTGCAGTGGAGCGGCTTGCCAAAGGAATGGGGTAAGATTCACGCCTCCGTTGCTCTGCAAGATACTGAAGGTTCCTGAGGTTGGAGTGTTACAAAGAAGAAGCGGATACACCAGGCGTAACTAGGCTGTCGCTCGCTGCTAAAATATTCTTACTCGACGTACGCAACCCACAAAATTAAACGTTATCCGACCAGTGAGAGCTCTCTAACTATATACAGATTGAACATTCCGGCAACAAAATTGTGCGCATCCAACTTGACTTCGGGAGCACTGTTGGTCAGTCGGGTGGGCTGGCCCCCCAGGCTGCCGCAATCTTCCGAAGGAATCTGGTACCGGAACCTAAGATACCTGGTCGGACAGCATTATTCACTCTTTCGCTCTCTGACTTCTCCGACAATCTCAATCGACTATATCGCACAGACAAGCTCAGCACCAGTTTGAATTGTTTTACCGCAATAACCGGAATCTATCAAAGTCTGCAAAAGATATACGAATATGAAAGGGACAACATGGGTGGGGAGATTACTGCGCTGTGCTTTGGCAACGGGAGACCAAGGATGCATATTCGAGGCATGGTAGGGCTCAGCATCGACTACTGGAAAGAGAGGAGAGCTATGGGTAACAAGTCTGAAGAGGACGACAATTCGGAGGAGGGTCAGAGACTATGGAGAGTCCTAATAGAAGTGGAAGAGATACCGCCCGATTTCGGGACAATGGGCATGAGTTCTATAACTCCTGTCCGCGCAACAAGTCATTGGGTATCTGACGAAGTAAAGAAACCCAAGTATGAGAATTCAGATACTCGATGTCCTGAAACCTTATCTTTTTGCTAACAGCGGTCAGGGAGGACAATTTATTTGGCGACATAGAAGAGCTTACGACCGACTGGCTAGAACCTCCTCTCGAAGAATTAATGGACGTTGCAGGAGACCCATCACAATCCCGACCTCCATCTGCACGCTTCGTAGCACGTCTCGATCCGCCCGTTGTACTTCCATGGCATGAAGAGCATGCGATTCACCCGAGCCTTATGTTGGGTCCCGATGGCACGCTGGAAAACCTGATACTTCCCAACCTATCCGAAAATGAGAGCGTATACCGACGAGTATATGTGCCGCATTCCACATCCACCTTCGGCATCGGTGAAAATGAAGAAGGCATCTTACACCGTTACCAACTACAAAACTCTCACTTGAAACCAGTTGCTGCACGCCGGGTCTCCGAAATACCCTTCTCACATCCTAGAGACTTGTTGAAGATCTTCCAGACCCTGCGTCAATACGCCCTCCTTACAACTATTTTAGAAAGCTGTTTCGTCTCTCCAGGTTCTTTAAAACTCCCTTCACAACCGGCCGAGAGAGACAATAAGGTCGATGTATTAGACAATCTAAACTCATTTCTGCAAGATGACGGCGCTGCGGATGATGACGAGAGCGTGTTCGGCGGTGCACTTCCAGTGGACATCACGTTGGAACCTGAACACAGCTTCGGATTACGCATTGTATTTCCCGTCAAGTCATTTGGTATAGCAAATCTGCAGCTGCAAGTGGGCAGAAATGCAGAACTGAAATTACGCACGTCATCAACGGAGGGAGCACGAAATGGCAGCAGTGTTGGTGTCGACGCCAATGTTATAAAGAAAGCGCTACGAGCCAGTGAAGACATTGGGCTTGCGCTGGAGTGGATCAGACAGCAACAATAATCTTTGTCACGGCCGATATACTCAGTACTAGGTATGTAATTGGGTGCAAGGTTTGAGCCCGATACCAGATCTGGGGGAACCTTCAAAGCAACGCATGTGGATACCAATAATTATTTGCCTCTTATTGTCAAATATCCGACGGATAGGATCCATACGAGAGGGCAATAAAACTTTATCCGTTCGATTCCCGACATCTCCAGTAGATACTATAACAAGGAAACCCTGGTCTGTTGATATTGAATTCAAACGGCACTTTGAATAATGAATCTTTAATACAGCCTGCTTGACTCCGCCTTCTATCAATAATCAGCCAGTTTTCGCCATTATCCAGTACCTCTTATATGTAACCGGGGTTTTTAAGTCTTTTGCTTTTCTTTGCTATATTACCCCTCATCTCTTCCCACCAGTGGATAGGCTGCAATATTACGATTGGCTTCTCCAATATCACAATGTTTAGAGTTTCGCTCCGTATTCGTTATCTAACTTCATCACGTGTGATTTCCAGCCAATCAAGCCCCTCCAAAGCACCGATTGACTCATTATTTCACGCGACATACCGGCACAAGGAGTAGGAAGCGGATTAACACCAGTGATATCGATACCCAGTTGGGTGAAAATTCTGCCCTGCAGGATCGATAATCATATCGACCGGTAGCGATAGGCTATCCGACGTAACCCGTTCATCTACCGTCCGATACCTCCAGGTCGGTACTCGGTATCTGCAACGACGTTTCAGAAGGGTCAAGCACGAAGGATTCCATCGTGAACCCCATGCTTGAACAATCTGGAGCATCTAAATGGATGTTTGTAATTTGTTCAAGTATTCAATTGGTTAGACTAATCTATCTATCCACACAGCACCAATTCACTGTGCCAGTTCCAATTCCCATGATACAGCCGCCATAAAGTGAAATCTGCGGACTTACGCTCAAGCGATTCCACCTTGCAACCTTTAACAGAGTTTTCCACTTGGAAACCCACCCAACGAAAAACAAAACAGACCCCGAAAAAAGAAATCGTATCCCACAAAAAATGAAATAACCAAAGAAACCCATTAGATAGCACCACAGCAAGTCTCAACCATGATGGCGGTGATCTGGTAAGGGCAAGCGTTGGAGGCAGGACGGCGGTCCTCGAAGTAACCACATCCCTCCTTAGCACATGACCGGGGAATACGAATGGATGAACCACGGTCAGCTACACCAAAGCTGAATGCCTCGATGTTACCAGTCTCGTGCTTGCCTGTAAGACGCAGGGTGTTGTCGTCACCGTAAACGGCGATGTGCTCCTTGTGACGCTTCTCAAGCTTAGCAATGGCCTCGTGAATAGCCTTAATACCGCCCTCATTTCGCATATCATCGGTTGAGAAGTTGGTGTGCAGTCCAGAGCCGTTCCAATCACCACTAAAAGCCCATCAGCATTCCCGACTTCTAGACACATTACAGCACCAGGCTACTCACGGGATGGGCTTGGGGTGGAAAGAGATCTTGACACCAAAGTCCTCAGCAACACGGTGGAGTAGATAACGAGCAAGCCAAAGGTGGTCACCCACTAGACATTGTCAGTCATGACACTGAATTTCTCAACAGTACTGGGACAACTTACTTTCGATCCCCAAGCAAGGTCCAACTTGAAATTCCCACTGGGAAGGAAGAACCTCAGCGTTGATACCAGAGATGTTCACACCGGCGTACATGCAAGCACGGTAGTGAGCCTCGACGATGTCACGACAGTAGACCTTGCCAGTTCCAACACCACAGTAGTAAGGACCCTGGGGACCTGGGAAACCACCCTTGGGCCAGCCGTAAGGGGCACCAAATTCATCGAACAATGTGTATTCTTGCTCCAGACCGAACCAAGGCTTTAAGTCGTTGTGGGCTTCCATGAGCTTCGCGCACTCGTGACGATAATTAAACTTATTTGGCGTTCCATCAGGGTTCCAGCACTCGCAAAGAACAAGAATGTTGTCTTCAGTGCGGAAAGGGTCGGGGTAGAAGGCAACAGGGCGAAGATAAATATCGGAGTCCTCTCCGGGTGCCTGGCCAGTGGAGGAACCATCGAAGTTCCACTCCGGAAGATCATCGATTGAGGTCACCTTCTTGCTGAGTGTCTACAATTCACAGTTAGAGTCATGTCTAGAACAAACTTTTTGCACCGCCGAATTTTTTCTAGTGTCATGCCAACCCCCTCCCCCCCACCTGATGGTGGCATAGAACTGCAGATTTGAGAGGTAAATGACCCACCTTGGTTTTACTTCGGAGTCCGTTGGATCCATCGATCCAGATATACTCGGCCTGGACAACTCCCTTCTGGGGCAAGTCCATATACTTCTTCAGCTATTATGCGGTTAAGTCCTGGTCAGTATCGCGAACAAGGAAATGTTCATTGCGACGCAGGTAAACCAACAGTAGCAGTGTTGGATAAGATAGTAGGGTTGGCCTGAAGTAGTCAAAACAAGAGTCAGCGATACAGTCAAAAGAATGCGCAAACAAGGCAAAATCCACTGGGGCTGGATTTGGATGGGGAAAAGAGGCTAAACTAACCATGATGGAGGACTTGATTTAAGTATCTAGAGCTGTAAAACAGCAAACAAAGAAGCTCAGAAGTGGTTGGGGTTGTTGGAAAGAGATAACAGCGGAAGGCGGTGTTGTTGGGTTGGGTTGGGTTGCGTTGTGTTGGGTTGGGTTGGTTTAAGTAGTAGTGAAAAGAAAGAAGGCGAGAGGGAGCAATGGATCTTTAAAAGGATTTAACACCTCCTCGCACCCACTGAGTGAGACCGATAATGGACAGAGCAGCCATCGGCAGGACCCCTATCAGTCAGCGCCACACAGCCCAGTCTGAGTGCCTTTGGCAGCGTTGGGTCGTATCCTAAGTTTTTTTATTTAGTAAGTGGTAAGCGGGATGGAGGGGTCAACGTGGGTACGCAAGCCAAGCACTTAGTACCGTTCCCGATTTGGTGGGGTTTTTTTATTTTATTTTTTCTTGTTCTTGTTGCTTTTTTGGACCATCTTCAATGGAATCCAAGGATGATCGATGCTCTCTCTGTACCACACTGGGGTCGATGGGATGCAACCTTTCCTCCCACCTTCTTCTTTTCCTCCACCTCTGTGCAGATTGCAGTGAACATGATCATCGGATCGTACAATCCGCATCGAAGTGACATTAGCTCGCCGCGAACATCCACCATATTGATTTCATTTTACTCTAGAACCGTATAAAATTTCACCAATAGATTGGAATATACTCCCTCGAAATCTTTACTGCCATGTTCAACACCAGCTGCTTTATTGGCCTGTCGTTGATGGTTACTAAAACCACTGGTCCAGTCCGTCCGATCCGACGACTTGCAGCCGGCATACTTTTCTCCACATTGGTGGATTTTCGCCCGCCACGGCGAATATAATATCCACGTCTGGAGACGCTCAAGTCGCCGTTGCCCTCCCTCCACGTCCACTGTTTTGGCACGAAAATTTTCATTGATTACTTCTAAACTGAGTAAAGAGCTCATGAAGATTCTGGACTTCTGTTACACCGGTCTTTTGTTTACCCCTCCCCACGCTCACGCAGGGCATCAGTTCGGTCCTGCTCAGCAGAGAGATAGCAATCCGAACTTTGGCGCCACTTTCTTGCTTATCTGGGATCCTTGTATCGGTGGGCGGCAGTCCGATAAGAATGGAGGTCGTCAGTTCACGAGTAAGCTCACAACGTAATTTTGATGATGCTCCCCTCCAGTCATGTAGTGGTTCACGAGAACTAGGTATGTACGAGTACCTTAGTTCCGTGGTAGGTACCTCCCTAAGGCACTACCTAAGTAAATACATAGCGAGAGAGGATAGGTACTGGGTATACATGGTGCAGTTCTGGCACGACACCGCCGCATCTTACAGCACTTACAGTGTTTGCTATAATAAATTCGTTTCACAACGTCCAGCCACTCAAACGCGGTAGACTCGGATGAAGTCCGAGTGGTTTCGTTGTCCCATGGGCACTTTTATTATTGCCTAAAAGTCAGAGCCACCGAGGTCGGCGACTTTCAATAAATCTTCGTGGAACTGTGGATGTATTACATGTTTGGATCTCAACACAAGACGCTGGATTTGCTCCCCCACCCCCGCCACCACTTACCCTCGGTTAGCGTGGGAAGTCCACGAAATCCTTGACGGCGAAGACAAACGTGCCAATTCTTGCAAGCCCGCAGTCCACAGCCTGCGCGCATCATACATATTTCTGTCTCTCCCTCTTCACAGTTTTATGGATTCCTCGAACCTCCTGCCAAATAACTCCCCCGCGGCATAAGCAGATGCCGAATCGAATTAGGATCACATGCATGCATACCTCGGTGATTCGGCACTACGTAGGTATTGTAACCGCGACTGAGTACTGAGCACCTGGGCAGCTACATACCTAAGTAAGTAGGTACTGCTTGTGAGCACAGCAGCTTCCATTTGGACAACCAGATCAACTCGTTGTCAATCATGGCAAACTACAGCTCGTACTCCCACTTCATCGTCACTTTCCCAACCACTAATGTCGCCCATGTGGAGATGAACAGACCGTCCAAACTGAATGCGTTCAACACTGTGTAATATTCACTTCCAACTGGGGCTTCAGGATCTGACGGGAAGTGAACAGAATGTGGCAAGAATATGGTGACATCTTTAAGAAGCTCTCAACCGATTCATCGGTTCGTGCGGTAGTCCTGTCTGGTGCCGGTGACCGAGCATTCACCGCCGGCCTTGATCTCATGAGCACGGACGAATTTACCACTTTTGACAAGTCTGCCGACCCGGCTAGAAGGGCATTAGCCCTGCGGCGATTCATTAAAGAGTTCCAAGACGCAATTGGAAGTGTCGAGTCCTGCGAGAAGCCGGTGATAGTTGTCTTGCATGGGATATCATATGGCATCGCGATCGACATATCTTCCTGTGCGGATGTCCGTCTCTGCGCTGCTGATACTATGTTTTCTGTCAAGGAAGTTGATATTGGTATCTACCCGTTTTCCGCCTATAGACTTTTCCGCCTCTAACGTGCTCAGGTATCGCCGCTGATATTGGAACACTTACACGTCTGCCAAAGATTGTTGGCAGCCTCAGTTGGGTCAAGGAGGTTGCCTATACTGCGCGCATATTTGGTGCTGAAGAAGCGTTAAAGCAAGGATTCGTATCAACTGTGCTACCAACCAGGGCAGAAGCTGTTGTAGAGGGATTGAGGCTGGCAGCCCTGATAGCAGAGAAGTCTCCATTGGCTGTACAGGGTACTAAGGCCATAATCAACTACTCCAGGGACCACACCATTCAAGAAGGTGAGCCAAACAATAAAAATTCAACGAATAGGAGCTGATTACCTTAGGATTGGAGTTTACCCGCGTTTGGAATGCAGCAGCAGTTCAAGCACCGGATCCAACGGTAGCTATTCAGGCCACATTGCAAAAAAAGAAGGCAACTTTTGCAAAGTTGTAAAGAAGTGTATATCTATATAACGACAGTTTCAAACCTCTAGCGGATAATGATAGAATACAATGCACCGGCCCCTGAGCTGACGTTACCGCAAGTGACAGCTGGGAGGCCAAATACTCCTCCATTCTGAATACCAAACATCTTCACTAGGTTCAGGCTGGTAAGCCAGTCAGTAATAGGCTGCTAAATTAGACGGTATTTACGTAGGAGTTGAATAACGTCTAACGTCTGCATAACGGCCACAGTTCATATCTACAACAAGCTCTGCCATTCGTTTACTTTTGCAAGAAACCTTGCATTGCTTTCTGCTCGATCGTCACATTTCCAATAGCTACTATAGTTAGTACGTGGTATCTTCGCCATATATCAAGAGCATGAGCACACCTTGCAGCTTCTTCCTCCCCACCTTCTGCTTCTCCAAAAGTTTCATTCGCCTTGTGCGATCACCACCGTAGAGTTTCGCCGTTACATCTTTCCTCACAGCTTTGACCGTTTCTCTAGCCACAATCTGGTTTCCTACTGCAGCCTGGATCACGACCTCAAACAATTCTCTTTGCACAAATTCTTTAAACTTCGTAACCCAGTGCCGTCCGGTGCGAGCAGCTTGGCTGCGATGCATTACCTGTGATATGGCATCAACGGGTACCTTATTGACAAGAAGTTGAAGCTTGGCAATGTCGGATATTTCGTAGCCGGCCTCTTCGTAGTCCAGTGATGCATATCCCTTTGATATACCCTTGAGTGTCCCAAAGAAGTCATTAACGAGCTGAGCCAAAGGAAGCCGGTATTTTAAGATGACTTGAGTTGCAGTCCAAAACGTAATTTCGACCTGCGTGCCCCGGTTTCCCTGTGTTGATCACTCAGCGAGTGTCACAACGAACCCGAGAAAACAAACCTCGCAAAGCTCAATAACCTTCCCCAAGTACTCCTCCGGGACAGTAATCGTCGCCAGGACGAACGGTTCGAGTCGCTCGACTTGTTTGAATTCATGATCTCCAGAGGGGAACAACGCAGGGTTACTGATAATTTCCTCGGTTCCGTCCCTGTGTTTGATTTTGTAAGGCACTGTAGGTGCCGTAATTATCAACGAACCCCCATGCTCTTGGCGCAGACGGTCTTCAAAGACGGAAGCATGAAGTGTTCCTGGATGATGTGAGCGGACTGAATGAAGCAATACAATACGGATCGAGAACTTACCAAGAAATCCAAGCCGCCACCCTTGCCCAAGTGCCTCCGAGGCTTCCTTCTGAAGCGTCACGCTTCGATCGTTGGTGACAAGCTGTTGGATGCTATCATCCAGTCGAGTAAACTCAGACTGGTCAATTGGGAACGCCCCGACGAAAACCTACGAATTAGTGCAAAGTTCTGTAAATTCAGGCTCCATAATATACCATTGGTTGCGGTTCCTCAAAACCCTCACACGGAACAACCTCATTCTCGAACCCCATATGTGTCAATGTATCACCAATCTTAGCCTCACTTGTCTTCTTCATTCCGGGATTAAAGTAGCAATATCCAACCTGCCCGGCCCGTAGCGACGAAGTTGCTGTCTCCAAGGGATGCATAATTCCAACCTCACCCACCAAATACTTCTTTCTCGTAACAAAGGAGATGATCTGATCTCCAGGTTTCAAAACCCCGTCAAAGATACGGACGAGGAGGATGACGCCCTTGTAATTATCATACCAAGAGTCGATAAGGAGCATTTTAAGGGGATCCTTGTGCGAGCCCTTAGGCCTGAAATGAAATATTAGATCACAATTCAAACTGCGGGGTAAGAATGAGCAGCGCTTACGGCGGAGCTTGTTCTATCACTGCCGGGAGAACGGCTTCAACATTGAGACCGGTTTTCGCAGACACTAGTACTGCCTTCTTGGGGTCGAGTTCAAAGTTCGTTCTCATCTGCTCAAGAGCTCGGCCCGGGTCCGCCGAGGATAAGTCAATTTTGTTTACGACTGGTAAAAGTTCTAAAACAATGAGCATATTCCAAGAAAAGAAAACCGTCCGGTGGAAGCGGCTCAAACGTGCGGCGTAAACTCGCAAGGCATCTCTCACCTAGACCTTGAGCAAATGCCAGAAAAAAGTTCGCAACTAAAAATTATAGTTAGAAATTTGACAATGAGCTCGTAAGGGCATATATAGTGTACCAGTTTGTGCTACACGACAGTTAGAAATTCTATATTTGAGCATAGCCGGATGGAACAAACCTTGAACACCTTGCGAAGCGTCTACTAGTAGCAATGCAGAATCTGTTGACCTGTAACTACTTAATACTTCGGCGCGGAAATCGACATGTCCAGGTGTGTCCACAAGATGCAGTACTGGGCGGCCAATGTATCAACATCCATAATCAAGTTGGAGGACATACGGCTTTACGCACGATAATCTTCGCCCTGATTCCTTCCAAAGTCACTATCAAAAACATACGTCTCGGAAAGTATAACTGCTGTTTTATTGTACCTTATGATTGTATAACATAGTGCACGTCTGAGCTTTCACTGTGATTCCCCGTTCTCTTTCTACGTCTAACTTGTCTAATATCTGTTTATTGCCGCCTGGTTGAATTGTTTCCGTGAGTTCGAGCAGCCTGTCGCAGACTATATTACTCAAGGTCATCAAGCTCGTTGTCTAGGGTTCTTCAAATGGAAGTTGAGGCCTACGAGTGCTTTTTCCATGATCCTAGAATGCGCGTCAGCTCCGCGTCTCTCAATCATCGTTCTTAGTAGACGGGACTTACAACATGGGCCACAATACAGAAGTTCCGAAATCTCTCCAATGGTATCTCGTCTATCCTCCGCTCCAAGACCGCGCTTGCCTTTCCGTGGGTGTGGACTGCAAGTCGCGACTGGGACCCCACAAATGTTCTCACATTTAAACAGGAATAGGTCGGAGGCCGTATCCGAAAGAGTGGATTCAAAAGTGACAGTCTCTGAGGCGACAGAAATGGCAAGTACCACATCGAGAAAACAGCAGCTTGGTAACTGAAATTTCTTAGTACCTCAATGTGCGGAACGTTTTATGGGGCTCTGCTCACTGACGCCACACCCTGGCGCTGTAATTGCCAAGACGCACCCCGAAGCATGTAACACCTCATGCATAAGGCGCTAGCGGGGCACCTCATAGCCATGCTCCCACCCCCACTCCCAACTCCCACATCTATACAACTTTGATTCAATTAACTCTATGAGTTTTATGTTGATTAGGATATTGTTTATATATGAAATGTAGTGAACAAGATGTTCTTTCACTTGCTTGTCTCCTCTTTTAGATTCATCAAATATTGAACAAGTGATTGTAGGTCAAGTACAGTGGTATTGACTATATCAACAAAGTACATTTTTGTCACTAGGAGCCTCTGGGAGTGTGTGGGAGTTGTTGCATCACAATCTACAATGTTCAAATCTCTAAGTTGACTGGTCTGATATAGTGGGCTATAGATTTACCTGGAAATGCTGGTAACATATTAGCAATAATACAGAAGGACTGGCAACAATGTGGGAAGCATCTGAAAATACCAGTCAAAAGCTTCAGAGGATGTTGAATCACTCTATAGCACTCTGGGAAAAACAATATATTGTTTTAAAATTGTCCTGGAATACCTAGAAATTACATTGACTACTTATTGTTATACAATATTAAAATAAGTATTCAGTTTGTACTTTTATTTGTATATCTACAAGGCAATGTATCTTTATATATACATATCTATATATTCATCAATTACCAAACAATTATAGTGACTGTTTTTATGTGACGCAGAAGGAATCAACTTCAAGATACACCCAACTAGAAGTATCCCTTCAAAGTATCCCTCTATGTTGTCTTGCTACCAGATTTGATAATACACTTACATAAGGACTAATAGTTTGTTCACTTGGAAGCTTCTGTCAGACGCAGAAATTAGTCAGCTTAGAACAGATGTAGAATACCTTTCCAATCTGAATAAATTGTTAAGACATGTTCTCCGTCATGAGACAGTTGCCATCTATTCTAGCAGAAAATCAAGAAGTCTTTAAACCTCTTCCCTTCGCGCTCTAACTGCTAATTCTAACTACACTCTTCTCTAGATAAATGCTCACTATCCTCTTGTCCTCCTATCCCCTTGCGTTGATCACCAGTCAGCCTGAACTTCCTCTGAGAAAATAGTATCCTTCCAATCCTCCGTCAGCGTGATTTACTCCGAATGCCACACACAAACCTCTCAGACACTCCGATAGCCCTCACCAGTGCTTCTAAGTACTTTCAGATGATCCCAGGCCCCCCTGGAGCTTGGCATAGTGCTCTCAGACTCTCCAAGAGCATTCTCAGGTGCTTCTGGAAGCACCTGCAGTTATGAAGATGTATACAGAATGCTACGAAATTTGACTATTTGGATAATCAACTTTTGGAGCTGCTGGGATCTCTGGGCAGGTCTTTGGGAGACGTCACCAGCAGCTGAGACCCCTGCACAGCGCTGTGGAAACTTGGTGCCATATTCTCACAGCAGTGGTTCTTAGAGTTCCATAAACACAAGGCATGTCATCAATTATATTGGTCTTTGTTATAGTCACAAGATTCGCAACTTCAAAATATGGCATGTATTATGTCAGTATCCATATATATATACATGCAGTCAATCGTACCACAGATGGTAGTGGAGCATAATTTGCGGAGCACCTGAAGACACCCATTGAGAGAACCTAGAGATGCACCACTTGGAGACCATTGTGGTAAAATGACAGAGCTAGAAGGCAGAGAGCCCAAGATCATCATTTGGCCACACCGCTCTCTGCATCCAAACAGAGTCAGTGAGAAAGAGCGGTGCTAGTTTGAGTAATGTAACAAGGAGAGAAGATGGGATAGTAGCCAGCCGTGAGGATCCACGAAATCTCAGAAAGAATGAATGAGACCAAAAGTTGGGAAAGATAAAGGGTGTATTTTTGTGGTATGTTAAGATAAAATGGAAATGAAATGACATCAATCTACCCCAGGGTCTCCCAAATATACACTCCCCATTGCTCAGTCTACCTCCGTTACCCCTGTGTATCCGTACACCTGCCGTCGCTCCTGAACGATATACTTTGAGGCCGTGATCCAGCAAGTTTGGAGATGCACATGGAGGCTGAGATAGAGTGAACTCAGAGATGCACATGGAGGCCATGATCAAGTGAGTTCCGACATGAACTTGGAGGCAACAATTGAGTGAACTCAGAGATGCACTCTGAGGGGGTAATTGAGCAAGTTTGGAGATGCACTTGGAGGCCAAGATTGAGTGAAGTTAGAAATGCACATGGAGGCCCAGATAGAGTGAACAAAGAGATGCACTCCGAGGGCGTAATTGAGCAAGTATGGAGATGCACTTCGAGGCCGAGATCGAGCGAACTCAGTGACACACTGGGATGCCGTGATGGAGCAAGTTTGGAGATGCACTTTGAGTAGTGTTAGCAACAGTTCCAAATTGGCGGTGTGGTTCCAGGTCCGAGTTGGAACTGAACCGGAATCATTGAAACATGTTTTACCCCATCAAAAATCCAAACCGCACTGAACCCGTGGTTTTTTGGCCAGTTCCACATTTTCGCAAACTCAGAACATTGGCTCCAATTAAGTATTTGAGTTGTGATCATAGCACAATAAGATATATACGTAAAAGATGCAGTTTTGGATTCTCTTTCACCTTCCATTCCCAAATTTGCGATCCGATCACTATTCGTTGTATGGCGGTGAAATATTGCGGAAAACCAGGTGCTTTTCAGAGTGACTCAAGGTATAGTGATCGTAAAGCAAATTGGCGGATCGGAGGCACAAGAGCATCTAAAACTGCATCTTTTACATATATATGATATTGTGATATGATTACAACTCACAAACTTAATTGGAGGAAAAGTTCTGAGTTCACGAAAATGACATCAGCAAAATGTATTTTAGTCGCTGGGAGCCTCCAGGAGTGTCTGAGAGGATGTGGAGTGTAAACTTAGAAGGGTCAATTTCAGGAGAGTATCAGACCCTAGGAGGGCATTCCGGCCAGCCTTCAGAGTAACTGGGATCTCTGATGACTGGTACGGGAGCAGCATGGGAGCAGTTGTGAAAAGATTGGGAGAACCTGAGACTGTCGCCCAACCAATGCGGGAATGCCAAACTAACTCTGAGAGATGCTGGGTTCTAATGGATATTCGTTCGAAGGACTGCAGGTGTTATCTGAGATTCTCCAGATGTACATGAGCAATATGAATACCCTCCACGTATGATGCGTAGATTATTGTTCATTATTAACCTCTAAATCATACTATAGTACCCAGCATCTCATCAACATTCTATTGTTTGCATCGCTACATTAAGGAAGAACCAAAGAAAATGGCGAGTGATTCAAAAATGAAAGTAGGTAAAACCGAAACAATAACCCGACTAAGTGATCAGAATGATATCAATGGAACATAGTCTCAATGTCATCCACCAAATCTCTCATCTCATCTGGGCCGAGAAACGCAGAAACACAAAATTTATCAACATTGCAAAGATGCTGGAGGCGCTCCTTATATTTCTGAATGATTCGGGCCTGGTGAGTAGGTGAAATTGAATTCCAATGTCATTTGGCTTGATTTGTGATATCTAAAAGGGTTGGAATTGATGTCAGCATGCAGGGAATCAAGATAGAGTTTGAAAGCCAATATGATGAATTCGGGGTGAAAAGAGGTGTGCCACAAGGAAAGGAGGAGTGTGTGATGTCATGCGAGGTGGTCAAGGGGAGTGCTGATGGTGATGCAGAATGAAATTGAGGGGTGCAAATCCAGGCCAAGGAGCGCCGACAGGGATTGAGGAGTGCCTATGCTGCGAAGCAGCCTATCAATACTGAGGAGCGCTGAACGGAGAGGGAGGGAAAGAGGCTGGAATGAAATAGAGGCGCTACTAATCGAGGTTGAGGAGGGGATTGAGAAGCGCCGACATGGATTGAGGAGTGCCAAAGGGGATTGAGGAGCGCCTATTATAGCAGATGAGCATGATTGGGGGGGGCGGTATCAAGCAGCCCCACCATGTGTAATTTGAATTTGATGAGTGCAATGGCTTCGGCAGAAATGCAATCTGTCACCATGGAAGGGCCAAATTTACCTCAATATTCATCTTGAGAAAACATAACTGTAACATTCTTTCCAGAGGCATACTCAGACAGCACATGATGAATAGCTGCGGCCACCAGCGCTAATGTCTATGGTGTTAGAGGATGAATGAACTGCGATGTGGTCAGTTGTTGCCCTAAGTTATTGGCGGTGAAGAACAACTGATGGTAAATTAAGTCAAGCACTTCCATCCGCGTGAACCAAGACTTCTTATCATCAATGACCTTTGAGAGATAAGCATCGTCAAACATGAGCTCCTTAATTTGGATTCGAAGCTCAGTTTCTGATTCTAAATGCAACCGGTAACTATCGAGAATAGTTTGAAGAGGTCCATGTGCTAAGCGCCCTCCAATGGTACCAATCTTTCGTTTTAACTAGGTATGTTTTGAGGTTTAGTATCATCATAAGTCCAAATGAAGAGCAGCAAACAGAATATACACTTACAGCTTCTCGGGTTTGTGGATGGCTTTTAAGAGATGGACCACCGGGCAATTGACACACAGATGGAGTACCTACAGAAGCACCTGCTAATGCCCACTGACGATCCTGTGCTTCAATGGCTAGTTTCCAAGCTTTGTCAACCATCAAGTACTTCCCATCGGAAATGATTGGCCAGGTAGTCTTTGTGAATACGATCGCCTCCATGAACGTTTTCGCTACCTCAAAAGTACATCAGCAAAATGTATTTTAGTCACTGGAAGCCTTCAGGAGAGTCTGAGAGGATGTGGAGTGTAAACATAGATGCGTCAATTTCAGGAGAGTATCAGACCCTAGGAGGGTATTCCTGCCGGCCTTCAGAGTAACTGGGAGCGCTGGCGACAAGCCTGGGAGCGCCGACGACAAGCATGGAAGCACCTGGGAGCGCTGGTGACAAACCTGGGAGCACCGGCAAGAAACCTGGGAGCGCCGGCGACATATCTTGGAGCAACTCGAATCACAGTAGAGCAGTCTGGGAAAAACAACATCTTCTTGGGGAAAGCTGCAGGTGCGCCTGGAAATCATAGCTAGTACTTATCGTTCAACGATTTTTAAAACTCATGTATTCAGTTTGTATTCTCATCTATGTATCTATATAGCTACCTATCTACACACGGCATATCTGGACTGGCTGCAGGAGGTGCTTGAGAGCAATTCGAGGTGAGCCTGAAAATGACGATTGAGTGAACTGAGAGATACACTCCGAGGCTGTGATAAAGAGAGTTTGGAGATGCAATTGCAGATCGAGATTGAGTGAACTCAGAGATGTACTGGGAGGCCGTGATCGAGCGAGTTTGGAGATGCACTTGGAGGACAAAGTTGAGTGAAGTCAGAGATGTACTTTGAGGCCGTGATCGAGCGAGTTTGGAGATGCAATTGGAGACCGAGATTGAGTGAATTCAGAGATGCACTTGGAGGCCGTGATCTAGCGAGTTTGGAGATACACTGGGAGGCCGTGATCGAGCGAGTTTGGAGATGCACTTTGAGGCCATAATCGAGCGAGTTTGGAGACGCAATTGGAGACCACAATTGAGTGAACTCAGAGATACACCCCGAGGCTGTGATCAAGCGAGTTTGGAGATGCACTTGGAGGCCGAGATCGGGTGAACTCAGAGATGCAATCTGAGGCCATGATCGAGCGAAATTGGAGGAGTACTTGGAGGTGGTCGATCTGGAGGCGGTCGATGGGAGGCGCACCAGGTGCTGACTCTATTCGTCGGTGAGTTAACTTGAAAGCGTGGGAATGTGACGAGGTGACTTTACCCTTGAAGCTCTTATGGCGAACTGGCTGGTGGCGGTCGAGCGGTAGGGAGGTACACTGGAAGCGGAAGCTACATTCAGGGGTCAACTCGAAATCGTGAGAATGCAGGGACGACAGACGATCTTAGGTGTATGCTGTACTCGGTGTATGCTGTACTCGGTGTATGCTGTACTCGGTGTATGCTGTACTCGGTGTATGCTGTACTCGGTGCATGCTGTACTCGGTGTATGCTGTACTCGGTGTATGCTGTACTCGGTGTATGCTGTACTCGGTGTATGCTGTACTCGGTGTATGCTGTACTCGGTGTATGCTGTACTCGGTGTATGCTGTACTCGGT